>ERZ1046876.1129-NODE-1129-length-18036-cov-4.286191_pt1 | contig 18036 bp, 19 predicted proteins | sample MGYA00383094_ERZ1046876 | MGnify/ENA primary metagenome ERZ1046876 (study PRJEB29581, sample SAMEA5548364) | metagenome | biome: marine; feature: coastal; material: water | depth 50 m | study: Short-term variability in the microbial, nano- and picoplankton...
TAGTAGATTTTCCACTCCCATTTGGTCCAAGAATTCCATAAACATTTCCTTTTTGAATATCAAACGATAAATTGTTTACCGCATGAATAGCACCAAATTTTTTATTTAGATTGTTAATTGACAGAATTGTTTCCAATATTTAATAGTTTAGTTTATATTTAAGACGTCAATTTTCAAGAATTGTTACAGCAATATACTAAATTTGGCTATTAAACTATTTTGAATAATGGAGGCACAGAAGTTAATTTCACAAAAAAAACCGGCATTTCCAATTAATGAGATGCTTTATCAATATTTAACCGATTATAACAGAAGTATTAAAATACCTGTTTTTTATGATGATTTATTGCGTTTTGCTGGTGCAATAGAGGTGTATGACAAAAATGGAGAAGATACCTTGTGGGTGCGCGTATATTACCCTGAACACGAGCGAGATGAAATTGATTTAAGTTTGAAAAGAATGTATATGATTTTACATGGTGATGGAGGTGAAGAGTCATTAGCCTTTTTAACAATTGATGCTATTGATTATTGTACATTTGGAAATTCCAAGCCATTTCGTATTAAAATTAGAAATGTTTTAAATGATAACCACACTTATATATACGTTAAAAAAGCCGATGCTTCTCGTGTGTATGGTTTGGAATTAGAGCATATTTTATCACCTAATAACATTAATTTCTTAATTTATAAGGATACACTAATTGAAGAACATGTTTTAGGAGTTCCAGGTGATCAGTTTTTAGAAGAAAACCTTAAAAATGTTTCAGTTAGAGGTTTAAAAAGATTGTCGAAAGAGTTTGTAAAATTTAATGAACGCTGTATGATTCGTTTATTAGGAGATATGCGAGCTTATAACTACGTAATTGTGGCATCATACGATTTTGATCAAGTACAGTATCGAATAAGAGCTATGGATTTTGATCAGCAAAGTTTTGAAGGAAATTTAAAAGTTTACTTCCCCCAGTTTTTTAAAGAAAATTATCCGTTTGTAAAAATGGTAGCTGATAATTTACAAGAAGAATCAGTTGAACAATACCGGAAAGAAGAGCGATCGGCCATTGCTCGTAGATTAAGAGGGTCTCAAAAACGTATTCATAGATTAATTGATTGTATGCGTAAGGATCATATTTCAACTCCAGAAAAAATTGATCAGTTAAAAATGGATTTAAAAAATTACACTTTAGATAAGAATTTTAAAGGCTGTAATTCAATGGGTGATATATTAAGCGTAGCTTTTGATTTTGTTGTTAGAAATTATGAAAATGTAAATACCTATATTATTCGTTAGATGTTAAAAGTCAAAAATTGTTTTAACTAATGCAATAATCATTTAATTGAAAAAAAGTTTGATTTTTTTTGAAAACGATAACTATTAGTAGTTATCCAAATCTATATCGTCAATACTGTCAAAGTTGTTTTCGTCATTAAAAATGTCAAAATCATTTCCTGAATCTTCTCCTATAAATTCTTTTTCAGGAGCTTCATCAGGCACATTTCCAAATGAAAGAGCTAAATAAGGTAAGTCCTTTTTAGTAGTCTTTTGTACCTCGGTTAATTCAACAAAAAAGGTCCACATACTAAAAAAGTCATACACATAAATTAGTTTGTTTCCCTGAATACGTAAAATATCTTTTGTGCTAATTTTTTGCATAGAAAGCGCTGAACCATCTTCTGACATATCAAACAATGGAATTTCTTCACCTTGTTCCCAATTTTCATCTGTACTATAAAAAGCTGCCATTTCCTGACCTTTAAATCCAAACGATTTTGCTATGGTAAAATGTAATTCTTCTAAATTTAAAGTTTCATCGACCTCTATATCTCTAAATACATCTTCATCAACGTCTAATATCACTCTAATTTTGTAAGCCATAATTGTTTTTTAAACTTTTGCAAAGTTACTGTTTTTAATTCTTATTTTTACCAACCAATTTTTAATAATTATGGATAAAAAAGCAATTTTAAGCAGGTTAAATAAAATGTGCAAAAACACGTTGATGGAAACCTTAGATATAACATATACTAACCTTGGTGAAGACTTTTTAGTAGCTACAATGCCTGTAACAACAAAGGTTTATCAACCTGATGGTATTTTAAACGGTGGAGCAACTATGGCATTAGCTGAAAGCGTAGGAAGCCCAGCGTCAATATTAGCAATTAATCAAGAAAAATATGCAGTAAGAGGTATTGAATTTTCAGCAAATCATTTACGAAGTGTAAAAAATGGCTTAATTACCGCAACAGCGAATATTATTCATAAAGGAAAAACAATTCATTTAGTTGAAATTAAAATTGAAGATGATAGAGGTCGCGTAGTTTCAATTTGTAAGCTTACTAATTACATATTAGCTAAAAAATAGAAAATGTCAATAATGCCTTAAATTAGTGTGCTGGCTTAGCAATAGCTAATGGACTGGTTCTTCTGAAAATTTAATAATTTTGAAGAGAATACTTTCCCTACAATAATTTGAATTGGTAACTTTGGGCAATATTGGCAATAAATTAGTTTGGACTGATTTTAAAAATATAAAAAGCATATTTTAAAAATAATTTAATTAAAATACTTTGTTAATACAAGATACTTCAATTTTTTTTAATGAGCTTGAACAAGCTTTTAAGAATAAAAAGCCCTTTGTAGCTTATAATAAACCAAATGAAACTACTATTATATCATATGTTCAAAAATTAAGTGACTTGTTTGTGCTAAAATCCTTTAACCAAAAAGGATTTGTTTTTTCGCCATTTTTAAGTGAAAAGCAAAAAGTGTTTTTCCCTATTGAAAAATGCACAATAAGTTCTACTAATTTTAATAATGAAACTTTAGCTGTTAAAAATCATGTTGATGAATTAGAAATTATTAGTTTTTCGAAAAGTAAAGATGATTATATTCAACTAATTGATAATACTATTCAGTTTATTAAGCAAACTTCAACAGATAAAGTAGTGATTTCCAGAAAAGAAACGTTGAAAAAACGAGATTTTAATATCTTCAAAACTTATAAAAAAATGCTGCATAATTATCCCGGTGCATTTGTTTATTGTTGGTATCATCCAAAAGTTGGATTGTGGATGGGAGCTTCACCTGAGCGTTTTTTAAATATTGAAAACAAGCAATTTAAAACGATGTCATTAGCTGGTACTCAAGTTTTTTCAGAGAAAAATGAAGTTGTTTGGAATGAAAAAGAAAAAGAGGAACAGCAATTTGTAACTAATTTTACTTTAGACAATATTAATGGAATTGCTGATGCCATTAAAACGAAAGGACCTTACACCGTTAAAGCCGGAAATTTAGTTCATTTAAGAACTGATATTTCTGCAAAAATTACTTCAAATCAGTTAATTGAAGATTTGGTTCTAAAAATGCATCCGACACCTGCAGTTTGTGGTTTACCCAAGCAAGAAGCTAAAGATTTTATTTTAAAACATGAGGGCTATAATCGTTCGTTTTATACAGGTTTTTTAGGTGAATTAAATGTTGCCAATGCTACTAATTTTTATGTAAATTTACGATGTATGGAAATTGGTGATAAGTCTGTTGCAGTATATGTTGGTGGAGGTATAACAGCAGCCAGTATTGCTGACAAAGAGTGGGAAGAAACTGTTTCTAAATCAAAAGTGATGAAAAAGGTGCTATAAAAAAAACTAAGTTCAATGTTGTTTTGAGCAATTTTTCACACGTTCGTAGGGAAACGTATTATTTATGTTTCAATTTACTCATAATTTTTTAGAAAACAGAGAACTTAGTTTAATCTTAATTTTATTCGGTTTTTAAACAGGTATACAATTTACAAACCTTGTTTTAATATTTATATGACATAAATCAGTGTTATACGATAATGATTTTTTAGTTGTAAAAATTAAAAAAAAATGCAGGTTTAAATTTATTTTAATATCAGTTAAACGTAGTTAAGTTTGTACATTTGCAATTATTATAAATAATTTAAATGCCACAATACCCTAAAAATAATTTAGCGCAAGTATTAATAGCTAGCTGCGATGCAAGAGGTATTCATCATATAGTTATTTCACCAGGTTCAAGAAATGCGCCACTTACTATTGGTTTTTCAAATCATCCAAATTTTAGGGCCTTTAGTATTGTAGATGAACGGTCGGCAGCCTTTTTTGCATTAGGAATGGCACAGCAACTTCAAAAACCTGTAGCCATTGTATGTACCTCAGGATCGGCTTTATTAAATTATTATCCGGCAATTTCTGAAGCCTATTATAGTGATATTCCATTGGTGGTAATTTCAGCGGATAGGCCAAAACATTTCATAAATATTGGTGATGGTCAAACTATAATGCAGGAAAATGTTTTCGGAAAACACGTACTTTTTGGAGCTAATCTTGATGAAGATAGTAATATAACGGTTAATTTGAATAATATAGAAAAAGCATTAAATATTTCTATTGTTAATAAAGGTCCAGTTCATATAAATATTCCTTTTGATGAACCTTTGTACGAGATATCTGAGAAAATAGTACAAGTTAATTCTTCAAATTTAACAGCTGAAAAAGATACCTGTTTTTTACATAATTTAAGTGAATATTCCGAGGAATGGAATAGTTCATCAAAGAAAATGATATTGGTTGGTCAACATTTTCCAAATAATGAATTGCAGAAAATTTTAGAGAAAATAGTTGACGATCCATCTGTTTTAGTCTTGATTGAGAATACAGCAAATGTTAGTCATTCAAAATTTATTAATAGTATTGATAAATTAATTTTTCCATTTGAAAAAGTTGATGAAATGAAGGCTTTTCAACCAGAAATTTTGTTGAGTGTTGGTGGAATGGTTGTTTCAAAAAAAATTAAACAACATTTACGAAAATATCAACCAAAAAAGCATTGGCATGTTGATGCTAAAAAAGCATTAAATACCTTTTTATGTTTAAACCATCATATTAAAGCATCTCCCGTTACATTTTTTCAGCATTTTTTAAAAATGGTTAAACCTGTGAAAAGCAATTATCAAAGTTATTGGTTACGTAAAAAAGCTTTTCGACTTAAAAAACATTATAAATTTCTTAATGAATGTGCATATTCTGATTTAAAGGTGTTTGAAACAGTTTTAAAATCTATTCCTAAAAAATCACATATTCAGTTTAGTAATAGTTCAGTTATTAGATACTCTCAATTATTTGATATTGATAAAAGCCAGACTATTTTTTGTAATAGAGGTGCAAGTGGTATTGATGGAAGTACAAGTACGGCTATTGGGGCTGCTAATGTTGCAAATAAAAACACTGTTTTTATAACTGGTGATATTAGTTTTTTTTATGACTCTAATGCTTTATGGAATGCGTATATTCCTTCAAATTTTAAAATTATTCTAATTAACAATAGAGGTGGAAGTATTTTTAGATTGATTTCAGGACCGCAAAAGTCAAATGCATTAGATTATTTTGAAACACCTCATAATTTAACGGCTAAACATTTGTGTAAAATGTTTAACTTAAATTATAATGTTGCCAATAATTTGAATGACTTAAATAACAGATTGAAATTATTTTTTAAAGATTCAAAAAAACCAGGTGTGTTGGAAATTTTTACACCACAAAAAGAGAATGATAAAGTTTTAAAAACATATTTCAACAATTTAAAAGAATAAATAATGGAATTAAAAGTAGGAGACAAAGTAGATTTAATTGTTGTTAGACAAACAGCTCTCGGATTCACGGTATTAATTGATTCAGAATTTGAAGGAATACTCTATAAAAATGAATTATACAAAAAAATTGAAGAAGGACAAAAGTTAGTTGGCTATATAAAAAAAATACGTGAGGACGGGAAAATTGACGTAAGTCTGCAGGCAGTTGGATTTAAGCAAACTATTGTAAAAAATGAAATAATAGTATTAAATGCTTTAAGAAAAAATGATGGAGTATTGGGTTTACACGATAAAAGTAACCCAGAGGATATTAAATTTCAATTAGGAATGAGCAAAAAAGCTTTTAAAAATGCAATAGGAGGCTTGTTTAAGCAAAAGCTGATTACACTATCAAAGGAAGGAATTCAGCTTATAAAAAATTAAATAAATCAGGTTTTTTAAAAACCTAAATGGTTTTTAACCAGGTTTACGTATTCTTGTTTGGCTTCGTCTTCAGTTAAATGTCCTAATTGAAACCAGGCATTAAGTTTAAAAGCATTTCTAAGTTCAACATCACCTGAAGGTCTGTGGAAACCGTAATTACTGCCCTTTATAGCTTGCTTGTAATATGCATAAAGTTGCAACATAACATCAGGCGGTAATTTTTTATTGGTTGTAGACGAAATTTTAAAAGCTTTTTCAAATTCTTTGTCTAATTTGTTTCCCATTATGCCATTTAATTTCTAGCTAAGTGTAGCAATAATTTGCTCACCTCCCTTAACTTTATCGTTTAAATTTACTTTAATTTTTGTGTTTAAAGGTAAAAATAAATCAACACGTGAACCAAATTTAATAAATCCAGCGTCTTCACCTTGTATAATATTCATTGAAGGTTTTGCATAATTTACTATTCGTTTTGCCAGCGCACCAGCAATTTGTCTGTATAAAATTTCTCCAGATTTTTTATTTTCAACAACTACGGTGGTTCGTTCGTTTTCTTCAGAAGCTTTAGGGTGCCACGCTACCAAATATTTGCCGGGATGGTATTTACTAAATTTAATTATTCCACTAATAGGGTATCGCGTAACGTGAACGTTTACAGGCGACATAAAAATAGAGACTTGAATTCGTTTATCATTAAAATACTCCTTTTCAAAAACTTCTTCTATTACCACAACTTTTCCATCAACAGGAGCTATAATGTGGTGATCACTAATTGGAGTAGTTCTTTTTGGATTTCTAAAAAATTGAAGAATAATAATATAAAATATTAACAGTGTTATTGAGAATAGCTTATTTAACCAATTAATTGATATGAAATTTTCAATAATAATATATCCAATACCAACTAAAATGGTGGTAATTAATATTATTTTATAACCTTCTTTGTGAAACATACGTTATTGAACAAATTGTAAATAAATAAATATGAATGGTGCAGCAAAAATTACACTATCAAATCTGTCTAAAAATCCTCCATGTCCTGGGATAAAGTTACTGCTGTCTTTTACGCCAGCCTGACGTTTAAACATAGATTCGATTAAATCACCTAATACTCCAAATATACTAACTATTCCAGCAATTACAATCCATTGAACTACAGAAAGTGTTGTAAATTCTTGTGCTAGTATATAACTGCTAATAAATGTAAAAACCATTCCACCGATAAACCCTTCAATTGTTTTATTAGGTGAAATTCGTTCTAAAAGTTTGTGCTTGCCGAAGTTTTTCCCAACTAAAAAAGCAAAACTATCATTCACCCAAATTAATATAAAAACGCCAAGTATGGTAGTGTTTACATAGTTAAATGTTTTGTTTAAAAAAGGAATTTGAACAATTAACATAAAGGGTACTACAATATATATTATGGTTAAAAATATTTTACCCAAATGGTCAATAACTTCTTCTTTTTTGGTAAAAAGAATAGATACAAATGAAAAGAAAATTGTAAGAAATAAAGCTACTCCTATGTATTCAAAAATAATTCTCGACGGCACATCATCAACATTTAGAATATTACCAAAAAAAAACAAAAGGGTACCTATAATATAAGGGAAAACACTTTTAAGTTTTATCATCCTATTAAATTCAAATAAGCAAAAGAGCATTAAAATGTAGAACAAAAAAATGAAAGTGATTTTACTATATAGAATTGAAAATATCAAGACGCTCACAAAAATTAATCCTGATATACCACGGGTAAAAAGTTTTTTCATAAATTATAAATCTTCAAACAGCAGCAAATATAGGTTTTTTGAATTTGTATTCCCGTAATTCATAAAATCTTCATTTTCACCACTTGGATTGTAACTTTTTATGGCGCTGATATTATTTGGAATATTTCCTTTATATCTAGATTTTATTCCGGTTAAACTTTCGCCTTTACTATTTACTATTTGGCTTGTAGTGGCATAAACGATAAAGTTTTCATTACAGTCACAAATTTTAAGTTCTTTTAATTGGTTTGATGAGAACAAAATACTTCCATTTTCGGCAATTAAATGTTCACAACTAATAAAAACAGGTAATGGAGTATTAAAGTCTTTGGAAATAGTAACTTCCAAACTTTTTAAAATTTTTAATAAATCATAATCGTTACAACTAATTTCTTTCCAAAAATTTTCTTTTAGAATGTCATTTAGGTTTTGGGTAACTTCTTGTAAAGTGGTGCAATAGAGGAATTTACCTTTATTTTCAATAAATTTTTGAACAAAAATTTGATCTAAAGGTAAATTCTGAACATCATTAACATCCTCATTTTTTTCCTTAGGTTTAGGCGAATTAAAAATTTTTTTTAAAAAACTCATTTTTGTTTATAATAAATTCAAAAATAAGCAAAAGAAGTGAATTTACTCGCTAGTTAACGAGGTATTTTCAGAAGAAATATCTTCTTTCAAGTTTTTATCTAAATTATCTTCTTCATTTTTTTCAAAAGGTCTTTTTCCAAAAATAGTTTCTAAATCTTTCTTAAAAATAACCTCTTTTTCTAAAAGGTGCTCCGCTAAAGTGGCTAACTTTTCTTTATTTTCAGTAAGAATTTTAATAGCTCTTTGATATTGTTCTTCAACTAAGTTAGAAATTTCTTTATCAATTATTTGAGCTGTTTCTTCACTATAGGGTTTAGTAAAATTGTAATCTTGCTGACCAGACGAATCATAATAAGTTAAGTTTCCAATTTTATCATTCAAACCATAAACAGTTACAATTGCTCTGGCTTGACGCATTACTTTTTCCAAATCATTTAAAGCACCTGTTGAAATTTTATTAAAAATTAGTTTTTCAGCAGCTCTACCAGCTAAGGTTGCGCACATTTCATCAAGCATTTGTTCTGCCTGAACAATTTGACGTTCTTCTGGCAAATACCAAGCAGCACCCAACGATTGCCCTCTTGGAACTATAGTAACTTTCACCAATGGTGCAGCATGTTCTAACATCCAACTTGCTGTTGCATGTCCTGCTTCATGGTAAGCTATAGTTTTCTTTTCTTTAGGTGAAATTAATTTGTTTTTCTTTTCAAGACCTCCAACAATTCTATCTACTGCATCTAAAAAATCTTGGTGATGAACCGATTTTTTACTATTTCTTGCAGCAATCAGAGCTGCTTCGTTACATAAATTTGCAATATCAGCACCCGAAAATCCAGGAGTTTGCTGTGATAAAAACTCTACATCAACACCTTTGTGTAATTTTAAAGGTTTTAAATGAACTTGAAAAATTTCTGCACGTTCTTTCAAATCAGGCAAATCAACATAGATTTGTCGGTCAAAACGCCCGGCACGCAATAGTGCCTTATCCAAAACATCAGCACGGTTTGTTGCTGCAATAACTATTACATTAGTGTCAGTTCCAAAACCATCCATTTCTGTTAAAAGTTGGTTTAAGGTATTTTCACGTTCATCATTTCCACCTGTCATATTACTTTTCCCCCTTGATCTACCTACAGCATCTATTTCATCAATAAATATAATTGCGGGAGCCTTTTGCTGAGCCTGTTTAAATAAATCACGCACTCGCGATGCACCAACACCAACAAACATTTCAACAAAATCTGATCCTGATAATGAGAAAAAAGGTACATTGGCCTCACCTGCTACAGCTTTTGCAAGTAAAGTTTTTCCTGTTCCAGGAGGGCCAACTAACAGGGCGCCTTTTGGAATTTTTCCACCTAACGAAGTGTATTTTTCAGGGCTTTTTAAAAAGTCAACAATTTCTTGAACTTCCTCTTTAGCACCTTCTAATCCGGCTACATCTTTAAACGATTTTTTTACTTTTTGATCTTGGTCAAATAGTTTAGCTTTTGATTTTCCAATGCTAAATATTTGTCCTCCGCCGCCTGATCCTCCGCTAGACATGCGTCTCATAAAATAGATCCATAAACCAATTAAAAATATAAATGGCAAGTAAACAAATATTTGTTCAAGGAAATTTGTTTTTTCAACATTTGCAGAATCAAAATCAAGTTCATAAACAGTTTTACTTTCTTCAAGCTCTTTTTCGAAGTTTTGTAAATCACCAAAATCATAGAAATACATTGGTGTATTTGCAGTATAAAGAGAGCCTTTGTTTTTTCTATGTTGTTCTTTTTCAGAAGCTTCACTTTTTATATAAATATCAGCTACATCCTTATTAACAATAATAATTTTCTCAATGTCATTTTCAATTAAAATGTTTTTGAACTCATTTTGGCTTAAGCTTCTTGAAGACATACTTCCGCTGTTAAAAAACTGGTAACCAATAAATAATGCTAATAGTATTCCGTAAATCCAATAAAAATTAAACTTTGGAGTTTTTAAATTTTTATTTGATATATTTTTTTTATCCTGACTCATGTTAGGCTTTTCTTAATTTTTAAATTTGATTTTTTTAGTTTGAAGTTGCAACAGTTGTAATTTTTGCATCTCCCCAAAGGCTTTCAATGTCATAAAATTCACGAATTTGTTTTTGAAATACATGTACCACAACATTCACATAATCTAAAAGTACCCATTCTGCATTACTTTCACCTTCAATATGCCAAGGTTTTTCCTTGGTTAATTTACTTACCTGTTTTTGTAAAATACCTGAAATGGCATTTACGTGTGTATTTGAAGTACCATTACAAATAACAAAATAATCGCATACAGTGTTTTCAATTTCTCTTAAATCTAAAATTTGAATATCTTCTCCTTTTACCTCATCAATTGCTTTAATTATAGCTGTAATTAACTCGTCAGCACTTACATTTTTTTTTATCATTAATTATTTTTTAGTATAATACAAAGTTATTATTTTTTTATAATAAATATTGTTTTAAGTAACTTTGTTGAAATTTCAATATTTTCAATGAATATAATCAAACTTAATGCCATTGATTCTACCAATTTGTACTTAAAAAAATTGGCAAAAGAAATGAAGCTTGAAAATTACACAGTTGCTGTTGCTAGACATCAAACTGCTGGTAGAGGCCAAATGGGAACGAGCTGGGTTTCCGAAAGTAATAAGAACCTAACATTCAGTTTGTTATGCAGATTTAATAACTTAAAAGTTGAGGGGCAGTTCTATATTAGTATGGCAGTTGCATTAGCTGTGATTGATGTTTTAAAAAAAAATGTTAAAAATTCATTACATATTAAATGGCCTAACGACATTTTGGCAGATGGGTATAAAATCTCGGGTATTTTAATTGAAAGTGTTTTAAAAAAATCCTTTGTAAGTCAATCAATAATTGGTATTGGTTTAAATGTAAACCAGCAAATATTTCCAACAAATATTGGTAAAGTTAGTTCTCTAAAATTATTATCTGGTACGGAGTTTAAAACCGATGAATTATTAATTGATTTGATAAAAACCTTGACATTGTTTCTAGAATATGTGAATTGTCAAAAATATAATGAGTTAAGCAAATTGTATTATAAAAATTTATATAAATTTAATGAGCCAGCAATGTTTGAAGATGCAAAAGGAATACAATTTTTAGGTAAAATTACAGGAGTAAGCCAGGATGGACGTTTGGTTGTAGCATTTAAAAACAAAACTTCCCGAAAATTCAATCTGAAAGAAATTAAATTTGTAGGAAGTTAATAGAATTTAAAACGTTTTATAGGTTTTCAGCGTTTACTGATAAAGTATTTATAAAATTTTGAAGAGGTTTTTTTACCATCATTGCCATCATTGGATTAAAATCACCTTCAAATAATAACTGACTTTCACAGGTAGTTGCTGTTGACTCGTTTATAATAACGGTTAGCGTAAAACTTAATTTACTACTTGCTGCTCCCAGTATGATTTTATTATATTCTTGTTTCTCTTTTAGGACTAATCTAATTTCAGGCATACCTTTTAAACCGAATAAAAAAGAATCACCACTAACTTCGAATTTTTCTGTATTTTCAGGCATTAATTGCTTAAAATTATTAAGATTAGTTAAAAATTCAAAGAACTCTTTTTGAGATTTATTTATAACCGTTTTTTTGCTTTCAAGATTCATCATTTTTTGTTCTAATTTATTGATTCCACGTACTTGGATTTGTACGCCAGTTTTTTAAAGTTTCCAATTCGTTTTCGGAAATATAGTTATTGTCTAATGCCAATTCCAATAAATGATTGTAATCACTTAGAGTGGTTAAATTAACGTTAGCTTCTTTAAAATTTTTTTCAGCTAACTCAAACCCATACGAAAAAATAGCGACCATTCCTTTTACTATAGCACCTTCATCTTTCAATGCTTTTACAGCATTTAAACTACTCTTACCAGTACTTATTAAATCTTCAACAACTACAACTTTTTTATTTTTTTCAAGTAAACCTTCCACTTGATTTTTTCGTCCGTGTTTTTTTGGTTCAGGTCTTACATAAATAAATGGTACATTTAAATATTGAGCAACTAATACACCAATAGCAATGGCGCCTGTTGCAACTCCAGCAATAACATCTGGTTTACCATATTCTTCCTCAATAATTTTGGCAAGATTTTCTCTTAAATAATTTCGTATTTTTGGAAACGAAAGAGTTGTTCTGTTATCACAGTAGATAGGCGATTTCCAACCCGAAGCCCAATTAAAAGGTTTGTTTGGTTGTAATTTAATTGCTCTTATTTGTAATAAAAGCTCAGCGGTTGTTGTAGCAACGTTTTTGTTTAAAATCATAATGCAAATGTATAAAGTTTTTGTAAATGAAAATCCTATTATTTTAATTGATAATGAGAATTTTTCAACAAAATTCAAAAAACAAATTTTTATAAAAGATCAAATTTTAGATTTGGTCCATGAGTTATTCAATAACAATTTAAAAGGTATTTGTTTGGTATGTAATAACTTGGAAAATTGTTGGGTACAATTTCAAAAACTGTTCAAAGTTCAAAAAGCAGGTGGTGGAAAAGTTTTAAATTCTAAAAATGAAGTTCTTTTTATTTATAGATTTAAAAAATGGGATTTACCTAAAGGAAAATTAGAAAAAGGAGAAACTATTGAAGATTGCGCTGTACGTGAAGTTATTGAAGAATGTGGTATTGAAAATTTAACAATTGATAAAAGTTTACCAACTACTTATCATATTTTCAAAAGGAAAAATAAAACAATTTTGAAAATCACTTATTGGTTTTTAATGAAAAGCAATTATAAAGGGAAATTAACTCCACAAATAAAAGAAGGTATCGAAAGAGTAGAGTTTAAAAATGAAAAGGAAGTAAACGCAGCATTGAAAAATACCTATGAAAATATTAAGCTACTGTTTTAATCAATTTTTAATTTTAACTACTATTAACGATTTCGTTAACACTTGCTAATTAATTTCAAACAACTGTAAAAAAAAACTATATTTGCCGCTTTTTGAAATTAACTTACTATGACTGAATTTATTAAAAAGAGAGTATCGAACGTTAGAAACGATATTTTTTCAGGTATTACCGTAGCGTTGGCTTTGGTTCCTGAAGCTGTTGCCTTTGCTTTTGTTGCAGGTGTTGATCCGTTGGTAGGATTGTATGCTGCATTTATGGTTGGACTTATAACTTCAATATTTGGAGGAAGACCAGGTATGATTTCCGGAGCAACAGGAGCGCTTGCCGTTGTAATGGTTTCACTAGTTTCTGAAGGAAATGCAATGGGACAACCAGGTGAAAATTTAGGGTTGTATTATCTTTTTGCAACCGTTATTTTGATGGGAATTATTCAGTTTTTAGCTGGAGTATTAAAGTTAGGTAAATTTGTACGCTTAATTCCACACCCTGTAATGATGGGGTTTGTTAACGGTTTAGCAATTGTTATATTTTTATCGCAATTAGGAATGTTTAAAACCAATATTGGAGGTGAAAAAGTTTGGTTACAAGACAATCAACTGTACTTAATGATTGGTTTAGTAGCTTTGACCATGTTTATTATGTGGGGGTTACCAAAAATTAAAAAGGCGAGTAAATTACCAGAAGCTTTAATAGCAATTTTAGTAGTTAGCGGTATTGCAATATTTGCAAAATTTGATGTTGCAACTGTTGGTTCATTTATCCGAGACGGCGGAGGAGAAGGTTTAAAAGGAGGTTTCCCAACTTTAAATTTAGAAACTTTTTCAAAAGTTCCTTTTACTCTTGAATCTATAACATTTATTTTGCCGTATGCACTAATTCTTGCTGCTATTGGTTTAATAGAATCGTTAATGACGTTAAATTTAATTGATGATTTAACTGAAAGTCGTGGAAATGGAAACAGAGAATGTATGGCTCAAGGTAGTGCTAATATAATTACAGGTTTGTTTGGTGGAATGGGCGGCTGTGCTATGATTGGTCAATCAATTATCAATATTAAAGGAGGAGGTAGAGGTAGGTTATCGGGTGTTGTAGCTGCAGTTATGTTACTTATGTTTATTCTATTTGGCTCATCTTATATTGAACAAGTTCCTATAGCTGCGTTGGTTGGAGTTATGTTTATGGTTGTTATTGGAACCTTTGCATGGAGTAGTTTCAGAATTATTAATAAAATTCCAAAAACCGATTTATTTGTATTGATTCTGGTTTCTTCATTAACAGTTATTTTTGATTTGGCAGTTGCAGTTATTGCGGGGGTTATTGTGAGTGCTTTAGTATTTTCCTGGGAAAACGCTACTAGAATTAGAGCTCGAAAAAGAATGAAAAAAGATGGAACAAAAATTTATGAAATTTGGGGACCATTATTTTTTGGTTCTATTACAGCTTTTAATGAAAAATTTGATGTAAAAAATGACCCTGATTCAGTGGAAATTGACTTTATTGAATCTCGAATTAGTGATCACTCCGCTTTAGAAGCAATTTTAAGTTTGGTTGGAAAATACGAAGCAGCAGATAAAGAAATACATTTAAAACATTTAAGTGAAGAGTGTAAGTTATTGCTTTATAAAAGTAATCCGAAATTTAGAGAAGTTATTATTGAAGATATTGATGACCCACGTTATCATTTAGCTGCCAATCCTGAGAAATTTCCAAAAGGATTATTTGAAAACTAATAATTTTCCAAAAAATTTAACCAATCTTTTTTGGTATTAATATTTAAAGTTACAACCTTGTCAAATACTTCAATTATTGAAGTATTGACTTGGTTTTCTTTTTTTATTTGATAATCAAGTCTGGTGTTTTTATCGTTTATATCTAATAAACAAAGCGGTTTCCAAAAATTATAACTAAGTTTAATTGGATGACCATTTTTCCCTTTGTAATTTAGAAGAACAATCCTGTTTTCTTTTGAAATAATTTTATTCAATTCTTCAGTATTTAAAATCGGAATATCAATATGATTAATGATTATATCATTTTTGGTTGAAATATTTTCTAAAACTGCTTGAAGTGTTGAAAAAGGACCTTTTTCAGGAAAATGATTCACAATTACTTTAATTTTTAAATTGTGATATTCAATAAACTTGTTTTGCGCTTTTTCAAACCATGGAATAGCTTTATAATATTGTTGAAAATGATGTCCTAAACCAATATAAACAGTTGAAATATTTGATTTTGAAATTCGATTTAATTGTTCTAAAATCCAAAAAGTTTGTTTGTATTTAAGTAAACCTTTGTCAGCACCCATTCGTTCCGATTTGCCACCTGCTAGTAAAACGAAAACCGATTTATTTACCATAATGTACTTTTAACAGTTCAGCTGCTATACTAATGGCTATTTCTTTGGGAGAATGACCTCCAATATCTATACCAATAGGGCAATGAACCGGATGAATGCCGTTTTTAAAATTTAATTCATTTCGAAGCATATTATTGAATTTATTTTTTTTTGTTTTACTGCCAATTAAACCAATATATTTGGTTTTTTCGCTTAAAGCTAAGGCAGTAATTTCAAAATCTAATTTATGGTCATGAGTCATTATGATAATATAACAATTTTCACCCCAATGAATTGTTTGTTTATATAAATCAAAATCAATATTTGAAAATTTAATTTGTGTACTAATTTCTATATTTTCTCTCCAGTTTTCCCGAACATCAAGCAATGTTGTTTGAAAAGGAGTGTCAATTAGTAATTTACATAATTCAATGCCAATATGTCCAGCACCAAAAAGGTATAATTCAGGAGTTTTATTCATAGGTTCAATAATAAGTTCAACTTTTCCTCCACAGCATTGCTCAAATTCAGGTCCTAAAGTGTAGCAATAGTCTTTAATTTGGTTATTGGAAATAGCCTTTATTGCTTCATCAATTACCTTAAATTCTAATTTTCCTCCTCCAATAGTTCCATAGATTTCTTTTTTATTGGTTACAATCATTTTTGAACCAATTTTACAAGGTGCTGAACCTAAAACCTTAGTGATGGTTACTAATGCAATAGGTTGTTTTTTTTCTTTAAAATCAAAAAGCAAATCAATCCAGTTATTCATAGTAATTTATAAGAGGCCATAGTCAGATAAAGGTAAATTATAGTAACGTTTTCCAGTTGCTTTAAAAATGGCATTTACTAGGGCCGGAGCAATTACAGGAACGCCTGGTTCACCAACTCCTGTTGGATTTTTATCACTTTCTACTATTTCAACATGAATTTTTGGAGCTTCAGGCATTCTAACCATTTTAAAATCATGATAATTACTTTGCTCAATAGCTCCGTTTTTAGCAGTTATTTTTCCATAGAAAGCTAGTGACAACCCAAAAATAGCTGAACCTTCCATTTGAGCTTTTACAGTATTTTTATTCACCACAGTACCACAATCAATAGCTGTATGTATATTGTGTACTTTTAATTTCCCATCAATTACAGAAACTTCTACAATTGAGGCAACATAGGAATAGAAACTATAATGAACAGCCAATCCTTGTGCGTGACCTTGTGGTAATTTTTTACCCCAGTCAGCATTTTTGGCAGCAATTTTTAATACATTTTTAAGACGAGAAGTGTTATATTTAATTTTATTTTTAGTTTTTTCAATTCTATCTTTTCCAATAAGATTTAATCTAAATTTTAAAGGGTCTTTATTAGCGGCATGAGCCAATTTATCAGCAAAAACATTGATTGAAAATCCGTGAGGAATATTAATAACAGAACGCAACCATCCAATTCTAACGTGTGCTATAGCTTTTCCTATTTCAATTTTCATATTTTTTATATCAAAAGGAACATTTGAAGCACTTGATATTTCCCAGCCAGCAGCATAATTAACACCAAGGCTAAAAGTTGAAACTATGGATGGCAATGCGAATCTGTGAAGCCAACCCGAAACATTCCCTTCATTGTCTAATGAGGCTTTCATGTATTGTGCACTAACGGTATGATAATAACCATGCTTAATATCATCTTCCCTTGTCCAAACCACTTGAATAGGAATATCTCCCATAACTTTCGATAGTATGGCAGCTTCAACAACATAATCGGGTTTCGATTTTCTTCCAAATCCACCACCTAACAAGGTTACGTTTATTATTACTTTTTCTCTTTCAGTTTTTAAAAAATCAGTAACCTCAGTTCTTGTAGCCTGAGGTTCCTGAGTAGGAGCCCAAACTTCGCAAGTATCACCTTGCACCCAAGCAACAGCATTTGGAGTTTCCATAGGTACATGCGTTAAATGTGGTAATTGAAAAGTAGCTTCAACAATTTTATGGGCTTTTTTAAATGCATTGTTGATATTTCCAACATCTTTAGCAACTTTTCCTGGTTTATGAACATTTTTTGTAATTTGATTCATATATTTTTCTGAATCATACAGTTGGTTGTCACCTAAATCCCATTTAATTTTTAATGCTTCCTTTCCTTTAAATGCAGCCCAGGTAGTATTAGCAATAACTGCGATACCGCCCAGTGCACCAAAAGGTCTTTCAATACGAGGAATTTCAACAACATCAATTACCCCTAAAATTTTTAAAGTGTCGGTTTTATCAAATGAGCTGACTTTTCCATATGCGACTGGGCAACGAGCAATAGCTGCAAATTTCATATTAGGCAATCGTTTATCAAGGCCAAAAATGGCACTTCCGTTTACGTACTCTTCAACATCAATACTTTTTAAATTT
>ERZ1046876.1135-NODE-1135-length-18027-cov-6.369241_pt1 | contig 18027 bp, 16 predicted proteins | sample MGYA00383094_ERZ1046876 | MGnify/ENA primary metagenome ERZ1046876 (study PRJEB29581, sample SAMEA5548364) | metagenome | biome: marine; feature: coastal; material: water | depth 50 m | study: Short-term variability in the microbial, nano- and picoplankton...
AAGAAGGAGATGGCATGGTGTTTTTTTGCGTAATATGATTAGGAGGTCGGTGCAATCGAGATTCGTAAAACTCCTTCTGGTTTTTTTGATCAATCTGTAGCACCTCAAAAGATTTTTTCATATTTTTATATTATTTGCATGGTAATGCTTATGTCTTTTTGATGGGATTGTATTGTAAGTACGATCATGAAAGTCCTGATTTCTCTGCTATTTTTTATCACTACCGTGTGTATTTGGGCTAGCAGCACAACCGTTGACTTTGAAAAGGAGGTGTTTCCTTTGTTTCAAGAAAGATGCATCGAGTGCCATCAGGCACCTCAGGAAAAAAATGGCCGGTTAATCAAACCGAAGGCAGGTTTGCGAATGGACGGGTTGGCCCATTTGATGTTCGGTTCAGATGACGGGCCGGTATTAGTTCCCAATCACCCAAGTAAAAGTCCGCTTTATAATCGGGTAATTTTGCCCTCGGGTGATGATGACCTCATGCCCCCGAAAGGAGACCCGCTGACTTTCGAACAGAAAGATTTAATCCGCCGTTGGATCGGGCAAGGAGCCGACTTTGGGAGTTGGCAGGGAGCCACCGATGGAATCGAGAATTTGACAAGGGAGGACTCGCTTGCTCCGGGAAAAGTTCCCGAATTTGTAACTTTCTATTTAAACTTGGGAAAAGGGGTAAAGCCGGTTGAACCGGAGGTGTTGGAAAAGGCCCGGGAGCAAAGTGGTCTGCACATCCGTACCATCGGTCTGGAGAGTCCTTTATTAGAGGCCCGTGCTGTCACCCGGTTTAAAAAAGTGACCGATGAAAAAATAGCGGCCTTACTTCCCCTAGCTGGTAACCTTGTACACTTGGACCTGTGTAACACTGCACTTACTTCTGCCGGTTGCGCAACTATTTCCAAGCTAACCAAATTGGTTCATCTTAACCTGCGTGGATGCCCCATTGAGGATTCTGGCGTCCAGCAACTCACCACCTTGAAAAATTTGCAAAGCCTGAACCTTGGACAAACACAGGTTACTTCACAAGGGCTGGTTGGGTTGGTTAAACTGCCTGCACTTGCCCGTTTAAACCTTTGGGAATCAAAGGCCGTTGCCCCTGAGCTTGTCCGTCTGGTCAAAGTACGTCCAAATTTGGAAATCATTAAGTAAATCTGTCTGCTTTTCGGTTCGCCCCGTTAGCCCAGCATGGTTACTTTTGAAGGATTGATGAAAAAGGAAATTCCTTCAACCCAACGCGCCCTGCAATACCTAGAACACGGAAAGCCCGAGGATGTTTTGTCCTTGGTGGAAATTCCCGTGGTCAGCCCAGGACCGGGCGAGGTGTTAATTGAAATGCAGGCCAGTCCAGTTCATCCATCCGATTTCGGCTTAATTCAGGGGTCGTATGGTCGATTAAAGTCCCTCCCTGCTATTGCCGGTCGCGAAGGAGTGGGCACCGTGGTTGCAGTCGGGCAGGGGGTGGATGAAAAAGTAATCGGCCGACCGGTCTCTCTTTCGGAAGAAGCCGGAGTTTGGCAGGAGTACCAACTGGCCAGGGCGGATGATTTAATTCTTTTTCCGGCCCTCGTTCCCTTTGAGCAATTAGCGGTCTCTCTGGTTAATCCCCTCACGGCCTGGCGTTTATTGAATGATTTTGAATATTTAAACCCGGGCGATGTCATTATTCAAAACGCGGGCAATTCTGCCGTTGGTCAAGCGGTGGTCCAATTTGCCCATAAAATGGATCTTCGCTGTATTTGTCTGGTGCGCAACCAGGCGAGTGTGGGGCCTTTAAAAGCACTCGGGGCAACCGAGGTATGGACCGATGATGATGAGGCTCCCAACCGTGTAAAGATTTTCACTGAGGGGAAGGGCTGCAAGTTGGCTCTCAATTCAGTGGGCGGGCAGAGTGCCCTTCGTCTGGCTAAGAGTTTGGGCTCGGGAGGCGTGCATGTCACCTTTGGGGCGATGGATGGATCAACCGTGCGTTTTCCTACCCGCAATTTAATTTTTGATGATATTCGCATGGTTGGATTTTGGCTCGATCGTTGGCGCCGTAAACAAAGTCCGGCGGGTTTACGAAATGCCTGTGAGCAGGTTCTTCAACCCCTGGCTATGACCGATTTAAAACATTCAATTGATCAATGCTTTGATCTGGCTGATTTCCAGGAGGCATTCGCCCGTAATGCTGAGCCTCGGATGGGGAAGGTGTTGCTCGTTCGGGATAAGGCATTCCTTGAATCCCTCGGTTAAATTAATCGTATAATCGCCGCCGCAAGCCGGTAAGCGAAAAATATTTACCCGGACACACCGTATGTTTGGGGTGAAAAAGGGTATGGGTGGTGACATCGTTCGCCTGGAGATTGCAGCGCTTCATTAAATATTCGCACAAACCTTCTAGGGCAGACAATTGTTTGGACGTGGGCGGACGAATCTCGAAATTTCCAATAAGGCAGATACCAATGCTTGTTTGATTCCATGCCTGTTTTTTTACATGTCCCCCGTCGAGTTGTCCTTTCCATCGATTGCTCAAATAAATTTCTCCGTCCCGGGCTTTACGCGAACCATTGGAAATTACGAAGTGGTAGGCTAATCCGTTCTTCATGCCACGGGCAAGATGGACTTTGTGCATGTTTACCGCATCATCAATTGGAGTTGCGGAGTGGTGGACAATAATACGTTGCCATTTGCCTGAGGTTGGGCGGATGGAATTGAGTTTTGATAGGGTGGAAGAGTCGAGCAATTTAGGGGGTGCTGTCCGCCTTGAACCAGACAGAGGAATGGTGAGTTTCTGTCCCACGCGGATGAGGTCGGGACGGCTAATTCGATTAATAAGAGCGAGGTCGCCAGAGGATACCCCAAAGCGTTTGGCAATTAATCCCAGGCTTTCCCCCTTACGGACAACATAAGTGACTTCTCTAACCTGCCCGGTGGGAACTTTTAACTTTTTGCCAACATAAAGGAGGTTGGGATTCGAAATTCCATTGTATGCCTGGAGGGTGGATACAGAAACTCCATAACGCTTGGCAATCCCCCCAAGGGTCTCATTTTTTTGCACCACATGAATCGAATTTGCCAACAGGCAAATTAAAGATATCCAAAAATACCCATAGCAAAAAATTACTTTCCTCATCGTACCAACGTCATATAGAGTCGAAATTCTTTTGGGTATGGCAACCCTGAATTCTCTAGCTGTCAATGATTGTGCAGGTTCGGCTTTGCCCTAGTCCCTAAAATAGGATAAATGATTAAAGATTATGAAACTCAAAACCAAGGCATGGCTGGTTTCTCAGGGACTATTAATCGTTACAGCAGTAGTTATTCAGTTAACCTTTTATCGTGAGATCAAACTCGGCCCTTTGCTTGGGATGACCAAGAGACCGTATTGGGAAATTATTACCGATCGGCCACCTGCGATTCCAGGTTTTATCCGAGAAAAGCAATTGCCTCCCAAAATGTGGGACGCCCGACTTCCCTTGTCGCTTGATGAGATTCGGGCAGCTAATTTGGCCGGACATCGAAGGGGACACCGGAGGGAAGAGGGGTTACGGACTGCCTTTTATGGAGCCTGGTTGGTTAACGGTCTTTACTTTGGCGTTTTTCACCTCCTGTGCTGGCGTATCTCAGCCCAGGTTAGACCCAGAAAAATTCAACAAAGCTTACCTAAACCAAATCATTAGTATTGCTTAGAAAAGTATCCGGCTTTAAAAAAAATTGCTTTATCTAATGTGAAGAAATCATTGTCACTAGTACTTTTATTACTTCTTTGGGCCAACTCGATCGGGTTTGCCCAATCCCCCAATGGCTTGGGTGCGAGAAAGGTGCAGGACTATTTCCAGGATGTGGAGAGCAAGAGTTATTACCAGCAAGAGCGTATTCGTTCGATGAAGGGAGAAATGAACGAATATTCCGAACGGTTGCACAGCCTGCAGGATAAATTCCAACAAATTTTCTACGGAAAATCTACAGATGAACTTCATCAGTCTCCATTTGGTGAAAAAGAAAAAATCTCCTACCCCAAAAGAAAGTATCGCGAGCCCATGCCCGAGGTTGAATCGATCGTTCCTTCCACAAAACCCGCTTCAAGCTTTCAAAGTCGTTCCAACCAACTCGCCTTTCGTGTTGATGAGCCCAAGACCACACCCTCCCAGGAGGAACAGAGGGTAAGTGGTTCCGAATCTCCAATAAATATTGTTGAAGATGGTCGCGCAGACAGCCTGAATAAAAAGACATGGGACGAACCTGATTCCTACGAATCTGTTGGGGAATCTAATTTTGGAGGCTATTTGATCGTACGTCCGAGTGTTATTTTTCCATACAAAAAACAAACATCACACCAGAGCCTTTCCAAGTCTAAGCATCGCGAATACAAGGTGGGTATGGCAGTTGCTTTATCTACTGGATATAAATGGAAATCATGGACGCTCGGAGGAGGAATGTTATATCGTCAAAATAAGCACGATTCTGAAAGCTTTGAAACAGCAGATGGTGTAACTAAAGAGTCTTTTGCAGATGGTAGTAAATCGATGTCGATAGCTGGGTTTTTTGAGGGCGGTTACACCCATTCATTTAACCACTTGTTTGGTATCTATGGAAACATTGGTTTGGGTTATGGAGTGTCGGTTATCGAGGATTTTGCTCCTGCACTTTCAGCCGGAGCAGACCGTACCCGCTTGGATCCTTTCTTCCTTGCAACTGTAGGTCTCGGGGCAACATGGACGCCAATTGACCACTTCGCACTCAGTTTAGGCTATCGTTACCTCTATGAGGATGAAGTTCCGGCACACGCCATTGAGGTGGGACTCGAGGGGAGATTCTAACGAATGAACCCACCCCAGGGAGAGGGGGACGAAGCGCCCCACCATCAATCCTTCGGTCTTAAAACTTTTCTTTCTCCGCTTGGTATTCTCTATCGATTGTGGACTATGTCGATTCGGTTTCAATACCGTGATGAGGACGGTCGGGCGGAATTTCAAAAAATTACCGAACCTGTGACCGTCATGCTTTGGCATAATCGATTGTTTCTTGCGGGCGAGTGGCACCAGCGCTTCCGGAAAGGTAAGAGACTTTATGGATTAATCAGTGGGAGTCGGGATGGTGCATGGTTGGAAACTTTTTATAAATGGGCGGCAATCCGGGCAATTCGTGGATCTCGGAATCGTCGTGGGGCTCAAGCCACGCGGGATCTCATTCGTAAGGTCAAAGATGGTCATGATGCGGGCATTACTCCGGATGGATCGCGGGGGCCAAAATATGAAGCAAAAGCGGGAGGTCTTTTTGTTGCCCGGGCAAGTCGTTCCCCTGTTGCTCTGGTATCCTTCTCTTATGGCAGAGCAATTCGGCTGAAGTCTTGGGACGAATTTGTCATTCCACTCCCTTTTTCCCGTGTACGCTTGCGTACTCGAATTTTGCCCAACGAGGAATTATTCAAGGATAGTGACTTAAACAAAGCCACTCAACAGGTACAGGAATATTTGATGGAAATGACCGATGATTAAGCCTGAGTCTTTGCTTAAAGTCGATCGCTTGTCCAAGCGTTTCCGTTCGAAATGGGCGGTGAATGAACTCACTTTTGCCCTCTCCCCAGGATCTATTGTGGGCTTGCTTGGTGGAAACGGAGCGGGCAAGACGACCACGTTGTCTATGCTCCTTGGTTTGCTTGAACCTACCTCTGGTTCCATCCGTTTGTTTGGACATGATTTCGTCAAAAATAGGCATGCGGTTTTGCACCGGATGAACTTTTGTTCCCCCTATGTTGATCTTCCCCAAAGGCTAACTGTTCGGGAGAACCTACGGGTTTTTGCCCGTCTATATGGCGTAGATAATTCTTCTGCTCGAATTGAGGAATTAACTGCAGATTTTCGCCTGCTTGAATTAATGGACCAACCGATTCGCCGTCTTTCTTCCGGACAAAAGACCCGGGTTTCATTGGCCAAGGCATTGCTCAATCAACCTGAGTTCTTACTCTTGGATGAACCCACTGCCAGTTTATCTCCCGATGTTTCTCAATGGATTAGGCAGAGGTTGAGGGATTATCGCGACCAAACCGGTGCGAGCATTCTTTTTGCCAGTCATGATATGCGCGAAGTCGAATTACTTTGTGATGAAATAGTAATGATGAGTCATGGCCGTTTGATCGAGCAGGGGAGTCCCCAAGACCTGCAGGACCGCCATCAACGGGGCTCTTTGGAAGAGGTCTTTCTTGCTCTCAATGAACAAGGGGGTGGGGCATGAATACTTCAACAATTGGTCGAATTTCTGCACTCTTGCTGCGTTACTTTTTTCTGCTCCGGTCCTCCTGGCCACGGCTTTTGGAAATTGCATACTGGCCAACTGTACAGATGATTATTTGGGGCTTTACCTCGGTTCATTTTTCCAATTCCAGTCCGGAATTGACTGCTGGAGGAATTCTTATTTCTGCGGTATTGGTCTGGGACTCGCTCTTTCGTTCCCACATTAGTTACACCCTTTCCTTCCTTGAAGAAATGTGGTCCCGGAACTTGGCCAATTTATTTGTCAGTCCCCTGCGACCCTGGGAACTTATCCTTTCTCTCGCCACCGTAAGTATGATTCGTACGCTGATTGGGATGGTGCCTGCCGCTCTGCTGGCTATTCCCTTTTTTGGAGTCTCAGTCTTTGAACTTGGTCTTCCCTTGCTCGGATTCTTTCTTAACCTCGTTTTTACCGGATGGGCGATTTCACAGGCGGTCACCGGTATCTTACTACGCTACGGATTGGGTGCAGAAAGCCTGACTTGGATGCTTCCCTTTCTTCTCGCCCCGTTTTCCTGTATTTATTACCCCCTCGAAACACTTCCTGGTTGGATGCAGACCATTGCCCAATACCTCTCGACCACCTATGTGTTTGAGGGTATGAGAGCCTTGGTTTTGCACGACGAATGGAAACCCGACCTCCTTTGGAAAGCTTTTCTCTTAAATGTAATTTATTTTATTCTTGGACTGGGGGTGTTTTGCCTCGCTTTTCGCTCAGCAAGGAATCGTGGATTGCTTCTACAGTCGGGCGAGTGATCAGATCAATTGTTCTTCGTTGCCATCTGAAAAAGGTAGGAATTTCCTCGCCTTCCCACCATCCAGTCGCATGGGTAGATTAAAGAATGAAAAAACGATATGTTGTTATTATGGCTGGTGGTCGGGGTGAAAGATTTTGGCCACAAAGCCGTTTAAGAAAGCCTAAACATTTATTACCCATCGTGGGAGATTCTCCGATGCTTGCCCAGACGGTTGATCGTTTGAGCGGACTGGTTCCGCCAGAGCAGGTATTTGTTATTACCAACGCTGAGCAACGGGATGCGGTGCTTGAAAGCTGTCCAGGGCTACTCCCTGAACGGGTTATTGGGGAACCCCAAGGGCGGGATACCGCTGCTGCAGTTGGATTGGCCGCATTGCTTGTCGAAAATTGCGAGCCGGGAGCTGCCTTTGCCCTTTTGCCCGCGGATCATGTGATTGCTGATGGCGATGGATTTCGAAAAGTGTTAGCCGGTGCTTTTGAGGCAGCTGAGAGTCAGGACTTTTTGGTTACCATCGGGATAAGTCCCGATTTCCCTTCCACCGGATACGGATATTTAAAACAGGGAGAAAATATTGAAACTGCAAGTGATCGTTCGGTTCATCAGGTCGAGCGATTTGTGGAAAAACCTAACCTGGAGAAGGCCGAGCAATACCTCAAAGATGGCGGATATTTTTGGAACGCCGGCATGTTTGTCTGGCGACCTCAGGTCATTCTCTCAGCCATCTCCACGCATGCCCCGGAACTTAGTGCCGGGTTGGAAGATTTATCTGCTTGCTGGAGAGATACTGGATCGATCGGACAAGCAATGGATAAGGTCTATCCAAAGCTTAAGAAAATCTCGATTGATTTTGCAGTCATGGAAAAAGCCCAGGGGGTAGTCATGTTGGAATCCGCTTTTGATTGGGATGATGTCGGAGAATGGCCCGCCATTGCCCGGCACTATCCAGCCGATGAACAGGGTAATGTTTTTAAAGGTGCTGGTGTAGCCTTGGAAGCTAGCGGAAACCTTAGTTATGCTGAACCCGGACATACCATCTCTTTGCTCGGGGTAAAAGATCTGATCGTTGTACAGTCAGGAGATGCTACCCTTGTTTGTCACAAAGATTGTGCTCAGGAGGTCAAGGCAATGGCCCAAGAGGTTTGCCGGCAAAAGCCTGACCTCGCCTGAGCTAAAATATCTCGCTATGCCCAACTTCCTGGGAATTGATTACGGAACCAAACGAATTGGACTCGCATGGGCGGATGATTTATTAATCCCTTTACCTGCCCGGGCTGTGCCAGGAGTTGAATCCAAGGGTTGTTGGGAGGAATTATCCAAGGAGGTGGAGCTTCGTTCGATCACTGATTTGGTGGTGGGTTACCCGGTGCATATGGACGGAACTGTGGGCAAACGAGCCCAGGAGGTCGACCGCTTTATTGAGGAGTTAGAAAAACATTTTGGCTTGCCGGTGCATCGTACTGACGAGCGGTTGACCAGCGCTGCTGCCCGCGAAACAATAGGCGGGAAATATTTGGCCAAAGGAGCGGATAAGAGCGGGCGGGTGGATTGTGCCGCTGCCTGTTTAATTTTAAATGATTTTTTAAATAAGTGAAAAAAGCGATCAAGCCAACTCGCTGGCGGTGTTTATGTGCTTATGATGGTACCGAGTTTAACGGCTGGCAAAAGCAGCCAAACCGCAAGGCAGTACAGGATAAAATTGATGAGGCATTGGCAGAAATCTTTGGCTGCACAATTCGTACGATTGGGGCGGGGCGGACCGATGCCGGAGTCCATGCCGCCGGACAGGTTTTTCATTTTGATGCATCCTGGAACCATCCCGAAGATTCACTCCTTCAGGCCCTGCGGGCCCGCCTGCCTGTGGGAATAAGTCCACGGATGGTAACGGCAGTTTCCGATCGTTTTCATGCTCACATCTCTGCCCAGGGAAAACGCTATCGTTACCGGATATGCCCAGGATGGGCCATGCCAGAAAAGGACCGATTTGTCCATTCGATGAAGGGGCGGTCCTTAAACCTCGATCGGATGAAAGAAGCCGCAAGCTGCTTCTTAGGCACTCATGACTTTGCTGCCTTTGCTGCCAACCGTGGTCACGGAGAAAAGGAACCCACCGTGAGGAAATTGTGGCGTTCGGAATGGCGGGTACAAGGGGGGGAATTACACTTTATAACTGAGGCCAAGGGATACCTTTATAAAATGGTACGCAGTATGACGGGGGCAATGATCGATGTTGGGCTGGGCAGAATGGAACCCTCCGAGATCTCGGAGATTTTAATGAGTTCAAAGCGTACTGGCCGGGTTGTTAGTGCACCAGCCAGGGGATTAAGTATGGAAAAAGTCTTTTACCGGTTGCCCAAGTTGGCCAGAACCAAGTAGCCGTGGATATTGATTGGATTGGCTGGAAGCGTGCCTTGATCGATTTATTTTTCCCCGGCGATTGTCCGATTTGTAAACGAGCTGCTTACTTGGACAATGTTTCCTTTTCCTGTCTTTCCTGCCTTGATGAGGTCGCCTGGATCCGGGGTGCCCGCTGTAAATTTTGTGGAGTGGGTATGGATGGGATGGAATACGCCGGTCTGACATGTAAAAACTGCCGTGAACGAACACCACTTTTTCAGGGTGGTCGTTCCATGTTTCATCTCAACCCGGCTGGTCGATCCTTAATTCATGAAATTAAATACCAGGGGAACAAAAGGGTGCTCGAGGATATTTCTTTTTTTCTGGAACGGGCTCCGGATTTTTTAGATTTTATCACCGGTACGGTTCTTATTCCCGTACCTTTACATCGTAAAAAATTAAATAAGCGCACCTACAACCAAAGCCTCTGGATCGCTAAAGCTCTTGCTAAGGAAGCGGGGATAAGCACAGTTGCCTATGATTGCCTTATTCGAACCCGTCACACGCCCAGTCAAACCAAGCTCGATCGCGAACAGCGACAAAAGAACATGAAAAATGCCTTTGCCCTCAAGCAAGGAACTTGTTTGGATGGTTTCGATAGAGCGGTTCTCGTGGACGATGTCTACACCACCGGAGCCACGCTCGATGCTTGCGCACAAGCGCTCATCGAAAGTGGGTTCGGACAGGTGGAGGTAGCGACACTAGGACATGGATAACCCAATCTTCCGAGTATGTCTTTTTTCAGCAAGCCCAAGTATTCCAAGGTAAACATTAAATCCCGAGAAGGGGTGGCCAAAGGATTGTGGACCAAGTGTCCAGTTTCCGGCGAGATGGTTTACGCAAAAGAACTCCAGAAAAACCTCATGGTTGTTCCGAGCAGTGGATATCATTTCCCTCTGCCAGCCCCGGAGCGTATTCAGTCGTTACTCGATTCGGGAACCTTTAAAGAGTTCGATGCTAAGATGCGATCAGGAGATCCCCTCAATTTTAAGGGCTTGGCGTCCTACAAGGATAAACTCGAACAAAACCGGGAAAAGACCAAACTTGAAGACGCAGTTATTGCGGGTACCGGGAAAATGGACGGACGAATGGTCAGCTTGGCCGTGATGGATTTTCGTTTTCTCGGAGGCAGTATGGGATCAGTAGTAGGGGAAAAGATTACCCGTGCAATCGAGCGTGGTCTCGATAACAAGGCTCCGGTGATTGTGGTCTCGGCATCCGGTGGGGCCCGTATGTATGAGGGTATACTCAGTTTAATGCAAATGGCCAAGACCAGTGCCGCACTTGCCAAACTTGCCAAGGCTCGCATTCCTTTCTTTTCCGTCCTGACTAACCCAACTATGGCAGGAGTGATGGCAAGCTACGCATCCTTGGGCGATGTAATTATTGCCGAACCCGAGGCCTTGATTGGGTTTGCTGGTCGCCGGGTAATTAAAGAGACTACGCGTGCAGATCTTCCTGAAGGCTTTCAGACATCAGAGTTTTTATTGGAGCATGGATTAATTGATCAAATTGTAACCCGCCACGATCTGCGGGATCGTTTGATCAACCTGATGGGCTATTTAGCAGGACCAATAAATTCAAAGGCTCCCAAATCCACGCCCACCAGGAAAAGAACTGCTCCCAAAAAGAAAGTGGCGGCAGTCAAAAAGCCTCCAGCCAAAAGAAAACCTGCCCGTAAGGCCTAATTTCCCCCCTTTTTTCAGGGTGGCGTATCAGCACCGATAATTTCTGACTATGCTATGAATCAAACCCTGGAGTTTTTGTACTCCTTGCGTAACCAAGGTTCGAAGTTTGGAATCGAACGGATGCAGGAGTTTTGCAAGAGACTGCAAAATCCCCAGTTTTCTTTTCCTGCAATTCACCTGGCAGGTACCAATGGAAAGGGTTCTGTCTGCACCATGCTCGATTCCATTTACCGTGCTCATGGATATAAGGTAGGATTGTTCACCTCCCCTCATCTTATCGAGCTAGGAGAACGCATAAGGGTAAACGGCAAACTTTTATCTTTTCGTCAAATTGAGGAATGGACAGATCAATTGATGCCCATTTTTAAATCGATGAAAGAAAAAGACCCCGAAATGCGTCCGACTTTTTTTGAATTAATGACTGCGATTGCTTTTCTCGAATTCAAAAAACAAAAAGTTGATCTCGCGATTATTGAGACTGGACTCGGTGGACGGCTCGATTCTACAAATGTGCTCGACCCTCTAATCTCTGTGATTACCACCGTGGGTTTTGACCATTGTGAAATGCTCGGAGATAAACTTGAACAAATTGCTTCCGAAAAAGCGGGTATCATTAAAACCGGTAGACCTGTGGTGGTCGGGTGGCTCAAGCAGGCAGCCCGCGAAGTGGTTATCGAAAGAGCAGGTAAGCTAAATTCTCCACTCCATTTACTCGACGAGGAAACAGGAGGCAAGCTTCCCCAAACTAACTTGGCAGGATCTTTTCAGCGCCGAAACGCCGCCCTTGCCCAAAAAACGGTGCAATTGCTCAGCTCTACCTTTCCAGTGGAACAACCTATTGTTGAAGAGGCACTGCAAAATGTAACATTCCCAGGGCGGTGGCAAAAGATATCGAAGGCCCCGACTCTTATTGTGGATGCCTGCCATAATGGCGAAGGTGCAGATGCTAGTCTTGAACTTTGGGAAAGTTTGCCAAGTCATGCTGAGGTTTGGTTTGCTGCCTGTGGGGAAGAACGGGCTGAGGATGTACTAACTCCGTTGCTTCAATATGTTCAAAAAGTCACTCTCTTTGAAATTGATCAACCCCGGGCATGTACCCATCAGGTTTTGCAAAAAAAGATTAAAAATTTCCCCGGTATGGTAAAATTTGCCGAAGAGAAAGATATTCCCCATTTGTGCGAACAACTCAGTCCAAATTCTTTTGTACTGATTACTGGGTCGATTTATTTGATCGCATCCGTTCTTTCCTTTCATCATCACGCTCAAAAATCAAAGAGGAGTCAAAACTGGCAAGATCTTTGGTGAACTTTCTCAATTTTACAGCCCTTGGGTAAAGCATCCGGTTTTTATTTTGATTATTCACGGGTCCCTCATCTTGGGAAAGAATTAAATGAACCACGAAAAAGGTACAAAATATGTGCTCGTGGAGACAGAAATTTGCTTTTGTTCCAATTGTGAACAAATTCTTAATTTATAGAGAATAAGTTTGTACAACTTGGGCTTGGAAAGCTTCTCGTTTTCGTCTTTATTTCTCTTTTTCTCAGGGAGTTGCAAGAAAGAGTTGCTATCCTGATAAAACAAGTTGAAACTTATTAACAACACTAGATACAGGGGGTATTTTGAGATTTAAACACTACATACAGGGGGTAAGATTAAAAAAAAATTCAACAAAGCTAATTTTTTTCTTTTCTTTTTCCCGGGCTATCCCCACTATCGGGAAAGTCGTCGAAGAGTCTCTTTTTTCCAGGCCCCGGAAAAGCAATTCAGTTTCTTAGTCGGTGGTATCAGCATGAATTTTAACAGATAAAGAAGGGGAAATATATACTATGGAAAAAAAATACGAAATTGGCGGGAAAACCTTCGTTTTGAGCGAAGAAAAGGCGATACAGGCATTCCAAGAAAAAATGGTGATTAATGGACGTGACACCATGACTTTCAATTTGCTACCATTAAAGTACCAGTGGGCTTACGATCTTTATCGCAAGATGAAGTCCAATCATTGGGAACCGGAAGACATTCCAATGCAAAAAGATTTGGAGCAATGGAAGAACCCGGCTGAATTGTCAGACGGCGAGAGATGGATCATTATGATGGGAATTGGCTACTTCTCTGCAGCTGAAGGTATTGTGGGTGACAACATCCAGCATGTTGTTCGCGAATTGGTTACTGCGCCTGAACTCAAGCTTGTATTGGGTCGCCATGCTCAGGAAGAAAATATCCATGCGGATAGCTTGCTCTACATGATTAGTTCATTGGGCATCAACCCGCACGAGTGTGAGGCGATGTTTGAACAAATTGAAACAATTCGTCAGAAGAATGAGTTTGTTACCCGCATTTCCAAAAATATGCGTCGTGATCTTGACCTTACCATCACAGCGAACAAGCAGGAATTCGCTAAGAATATCTTCATGTTTGGACAGTGTATGGAAGGAACCCAGTTTTATGGATTGTTTGGCATGGTCTTAAGCCTCGCCCGTCAGAATAAATTCCCCGGTATTGGACAGATGTTCCGTTACACCCTTCGTGACGAGTCTAATCATATTGAATTATTCCGTAACCTTTTCCGTGTGCTCATCGATGAAAACCCGGACATATGGACGCCTGAATTCCGCGAGGAATTAGTCGAGGTGATGAAAGAGGCTGTGGTTCTGGAGAAGAACTTTATCCGGGATTGTTTACCTGTTAATTCCGTGGGATTAAGTGCTGATGAATTTTGTATCTACATTGATTACATTGCAGACCGTCGACTCAATGGAGTAGGGCTTGAAGTCCTCCACCCTGGTTTGGAAAATCCCTTTCCTTGGCTCGCCGAAATGATGGATGTTAAAAAGGAGCAAAATTTCTTCGAAGGCCGGGTAACCGAATACCAAAAGTCTTCGGCTCTTTCTGAGGTTGCAGACGACGAGTTGTAAGACTGTCTTCTGAATGACTAGCAGGAAAAAAACAAAATATTAATTCTATAGGATGGAAATTTAACTGATGCGTAATACGATATTTGAGGAAGATCGATTGTTGACCAAAGCGGCGGAAACGCCTCGTGAAAATAAACCCCGGTTTGACTGGGCGGAGGACCTGGGGGGAAATCGTTTTGAGATTCCGAAAGTACGAATTACGGATGGCGCGGGTGATCGTGATTTCCACATCGCCGAGGTGGCCGAGGTTATTGGGGAGGCATTGACCGACCTGATGATCTCAAGGGAAGAAAAGGAAATATACACCCAACAGAACCGGGAGCTCGTGGTGGAGTCTTCCCGGCTCGTCGCCAGTCGCTTAATCGAGCGGTTGGGGCAAGAGGAGGAAGGCGGTGCCCCCCGCCTCTCCTTCGACGACTTGCACAAACTGATTGAAAAGGCATTGGTCGAAAATGATGCTTACGATGTCGCTAAGAGCTTGGTCTTTTCCAGGTCGAATCATGGTGGGTCAAACGGACATATTCCTGCGGCCGGACGGGTAGACAGTTCTCTTATTCGTTTGATTCGTAGGAGTGGACAGGTTGTTCCTTGGAATTCGTCTAAAATTGAAGTGGCAATTCGCAAGGCTTTTCTTTCCTTACGATTGGATTCTGAGCCTGCAGTTAAGGTGTCCGACTCGGTAACCCGCCGGGCGGTGGAAACCGGACAGGCATTTATCAATATCGAAGATGTTCAGGATTTTGCTCAAGAGGAATTGATGAAGCATGGCTTCTTCAAGGTTGCTGAGTCCTACATCCTTTACCGTGCCCGTCGCCGAGTCGAACGTGACAGCAACGAAGACCACCATGAAGTCCGTCAGGACTCCATGATTGTGGTCAAGAAAAAGGACGGTACCACCTTCTTTTGGGATGGGTTAGACCTTAAGAAGAGAATCTCATTTGCAACTATTGGTTTAGATCTTTGTCTCTCTATTGAGGAGATTGAGGAAAGTCTTCGCCGTTCAGTCTTTTCCGAAATAACTGAAGAGGATTTGCGAAAGACCATTATACTTAACGCCAAAACTCTAATCGAACGGGATGCCGATTTTGCAAAGTTTGCTGCCCGTATACTGCTTACTTATCTTTACGAGGAGGTGCTCGGATGGGATGTTTCCCAAAATAGTATCGAAGAAATTCGTACCTTCCATGCCAAGGAATTCAAAAAATATTTAAAAAGGGGTGTGGAGATTAATCGGTTGGATAAAAAACTTCTCAAAGTTGATATCGATAAACTTTGCCAGGCTATTGATCCCTCGGCCGATCTCGATTTTGATTATCTTGGTATCCAAACACTTTATGACCGTTATCTCGTGGTTGATAAAACTGGAGAAACTGCACAACGTATGGAAACCCCACAGTTTTTCTGGATGCGTGTGGCTATGGGGATTTTTGCTCACGAAGAACAACCTGAAGAACAAATTGTTGCCCTTTATAATTTGTACAAGAGTCGTCGTTTTTGTTCATCGACTCCCACTCTTTTCAATTCGGGAACGCCTCATTCCCAACTATCTTCCTGCTATCTTTACAAGGTAGATGATACCATTGAATCAATCATGTACCGTGGGATTGCAGAAAATGCATTTTTATCCAAATGGGCTGGAGGACTTGGTGGAAGTTGGACATCTGTCCGCGGTACTGGAAGTCATATTGCTGGCACCAATGGTGAAAGCCAGGGGGTTATTCCATTCCTCAAGATGCACAACGATCAACTTTGTGCCGTTAATCAAGGAGGGAAACGCAAGGGTTCCGGATGTGCTTACCTTGAAACCTGGCACTGTGACATCCTTGAATTTTTAGAACTTCGTAAAAACACCGGGGACGATCGTCGCCGGACTCACGACATGAACACTGCAAATTGGATTCCCGATTTGTTCATGAAGCGTATGGAATCCCGTGGAAACTGGACTCTTTTCCGTAGTAATGAAGTACCCGACCTTCACGATCTTTACGGCAAAGCTTTCGAGGATAAATATGCTGAGTACGAAACGTTGGCAGAAAAGGGTGAAATTTGGAGTCATGCAATCCCGGCGATTGATTTGTGGAAGTCCATGCTTAAACTCCTTTTTGAGACTGGACATCCTTGGATCACCTTTAAGGATACCTGCAATATTCGCAGTCCTCAGGATCATGTCGGAGTAATTCACAGTTCAAATCTTTGTACCGAAATTACTTTAAATACCGGAGCAGATGAAACAGCAGTGTGTAACCTCGGATCGGTTGTTCTTGATTCTCATCTTACTCCTGACGGTGAAATTGATCACGATAAACTACGCGATACCATACGCATCGCCATTCGTGCATTGGACAATGTGATTGATGTAAACTTTTACCCCACTGAACCAGCTAAAACATCCAACAGTCGGCACCGCCCGATAGGTCTGGGAGTGATGGGTTTACAAAATTCTCTTTTCGTTAAGGATGTATCGTTCACATCTGAAGAAGCGGTCGAATTCAATGATGAATTCATGGAAGCCATTTGTTACTATGCATATGAGGCATCCAGCGACTTGGCTAACGAGCGTGGTACATATTCTTCCTATCGTGGATCCAAGTGGGATCGGGGTATTCTTCCTCAGGACACAGTTCAATTACTGGAAGATGAGCGGGGACAAGAAATTGATGTTCCGAAGACTTCTAAAATGGATTGGTCAGTAGTAAGGCAAAAAATTGCCAAGCATGGAATGCGCAACAGTAATGTTATCGCAATTGCCCCCACTGCCACCATTTCCAATATTATGGGTTCATCCCCTTGTATCGAACCGACCTACAAAAATATTTTCGTCAAGAGCAACCTTTCTGGTGACTTCATGGTTCTCAATCGTTTTCTGGTTAACGATCTGAAAAAAGAAGGTTTGTGGAATAGGGAAATGTCAGACCAGTTAAAATATTTTGATGGCGAACTTGGTCCGATTGATGGCGTGCCTGAACATATTAAGAAGAAATACCTTACTGCTTTTGATGTATCCTTTGAGTATGTACTCTCGGCAGCAGCAAGGCGTCAAAAATGGATCGATCAAGCTCAATCAGTCAACCTGTTCCTCGGTACTCCTGACCTTAAAAGTCTTTCACATATGTACCGGGCAGCTTGGAGGAAGGGTTTAAAAACCACATACTATTTACGTACTCTTGGTGCTTCGAATATCGAAAAAGCAACCGTGGATCTTAAGAAAGCAAAGCCCTTAGCGGATGCACCTACAGAAGAGCCTTCGGCGAAGAAAGAATTTACCGATGCCGAAAAGAAGGCCTGTAGTATTGAAGCCATGCTCAACGGTGAAGAGTGCGAATCTTGCCAATAAAGTAGTTTTTTCACCTTCCTTAGGCAGTTTTTACTGCTTTTAGGAAGTGTCGTACCCGTTAATTCCTTTGCAGTTTTCAGTGATGATTCATATCTGTTCATCTTTGCAAAACCAAGTGGATTTAAGATTTAAAACTGATTTCTTATTTGAGAAAAAGGTTTTATATCGGGTGAAAGACTTTACTCATGTAAAAGTTTGAAATCTTTATCGATTACAATACCAAAAAAAAGAAAAAGAAAATGGAAACCAAAGATCGTTTGAATAAACACATGGGAGAAGAACCACTCTATGGGCCTGATGTTTTTGTTGCTCCCACTGCGGTTGTTATTGGCGATGTGCAAATGGATGAAGGTTCAAGTCTTTGGTATGGGGGAGTTTTGCGGGGAGATATTAATTCCATTAAGATCGGAAAGTTTTCAAATTTACAGGATGGAGTCATCGGACATCTTGCGGATGATCATTCTTTGGCGGTTGGGAAATACGTTACGGTTGGACATGGTGCTGTTATTCATGCCTGCCAAATTGCGGATGAATGCTTGATTGGAATGAACTCCACCATTTTGGACGGTGCCCGAATTGGTAAACAATCAATTGTGGCAGCGGGTAGTCTGGTACCAGCAGGTATGAAAGTCCCCGCAGGTAGTCTGGTTGCTGGGGTGCCGGCGAAGATAAAACGGAAATTATCCGATGAGG
>ERZ1046876.1139-NODE-1139-length-18017-cov-6.176428_pt1 | contig 18017 bp, 16 predicted proteins | sample MGYA00383094_ERZ1046876 | MGnify/ENA primary metagenome ERZ1046876 (study PRJEB29581, sample SAMEA5548364) | metagenome | biome: marine; feature: coastal; material: water | depth 50 m | study: Short-term variability in the microbial, nano- and picoplankton...
AGCGGACTACCGCAAAGCGCCAAAGAAGCTGCAAGGGCAACTGCTATTGAAAAACTGGGCGAAGAGGAAGGTAAAAAATCCTGGATATTTACCCTGCATGCTCCCTCTTTGGTTCCCGCCCTACAATATTTGGACGACGACGAATTAAGAAAGGAAATTTGGACTGCTAGCGATGCACTTGGCTCAGAAAAACCATATGACAACCAATCCTTAATCGCTTCTATTTTACAACTTCGTCAAGAAAAGGCGGAATTATTAGGAAAGTCTGATTTTTCTGAAGTTGCTCTTTCTCGCCGCATGGCCAAAAGCGGGAAGCGGGCAGATACCTTTATTTCCGAACTGCGAGATCAAACCGCACCTTTCTTCGAACGGGAAAACCAAGAACTCGAATCTTACAAGGCAGAAAAAACCGGAAAAAACTCAGACCTGCTGCAACCATGGGAAGTGGGCTACTGGTCTGAAAAGTTAAAAAAAGAGCGCTATGATTTCGATGAAGAGGATCTTCGTCCCTATTTCCCTATCCACTCGGTACTTCAGGGTATGTTTGCGTTAGTCACCAAGGTCTTTGGTCTTCGAATCGTGGAGCGATCGATCCTCTTTGAGGGTGAAGTCCATGCCCATGGCGAAGAGAACAGTCAAGCGATTGAAGTTTGGCACCCGGAAGTAAGGTTTTATGATTTATTCGATTCGGAAGGTGGGCAATTGCTTGGTTCCTTCTATGCCGATTGGCACCCGCGCTCGAGTAAGCGAGCAGGTGCTTGGATGAATTATCTTAAGACTGGAGAACCCTTGAACAACGGTGATCGATCTCCTCACCTCGGATTAATCTGTGGAAACCTGACTGCTCCCACTACCGGAAAACCAGCCCTGCTTACTCATTATGAGGTTGAGACCATTTTCCATGAATTCGGTCACCTCCTGCACCATCTTTGTGGAGAAGTTCCCCACCGTAGCTTAAATGGTGTAAATGTTGCCTGGGATTTTGTGGAATTACCTTCCCAAATCATGGAAAACTGGTGCTGGGAGAGAGAAAGCCTAGACCTCTTTGCAAAGCATCATGAAAGCAACGACCCGATACCAAATGAATTGTTTGCCAAAATGATACGGGCCAAAAATTTTATGGCCGGAAATGCGATGATGAGACAGCTTGCTTTTTCCAAACTCGATTTGGTCATGCATCGCACCCTTGCCCAAAACCTACCCCAAGACTTGGAAAGCTCCCTGCAGGATGTTCTCCACGATTATCTACCCAAGCGGAAGACTAAACCACGGACCATTGCCCTTCGGTTCAGTCACTTATTTGGAAGCCCAATGGGCTACGCCACTGCATACTACTCCTACAAATGGGCGGAAGTTTTAGATGCAGATGCATTTACCAGGTTTCAAAAAGAAGGGGTTATGAATCCGGCAACCGGACGGTCTTTCCGAAAATCTATTCTTAGTCAGGGAAACTCGCGTCCGCCCGAAGAATTGTTTAAAGAATTTATGGGTCGCCCCCCCCAATCCAATGCCCTACTCAAGCGAAGTGGTTTGGCCCCTGCTACCCAATAACCCCATTTTGATATGTCCACTAAACCACAAGTCCTAGCCTGGATTACTTGCGACAGCGTTTATGTAGATCCGGCTACCGGCAAACATACCTTGCTTGGAATTTTTTCCAGTTTACGAGCAAAGGAATTTCCTGTGGTCCATCCACGAATGGTCTGGTTTCTTTCTTTTTCCGACCTGACCATTGGCAAGCATCAGCTAAAAATGACTATTGGCTTGCCCATGGCGGAAGAAGAACCCCGTACAATTATCGACCGGGAATTCGAGTCTCCGGGACCTCAGCACCGAATAAATCTAATTAATGACATACAACGATTAAAGTTCGATGCCCCCGGAAACTTTTCGATCCTTATCGAAATTGACGGACAAGTTGTACTCGCGAGTAGCTTTCCAATTATCGAAGTAAAAATGCCTTCCTAATTTCCGTATTCCTGCAGCCTTGTACCCTTGCTTAAATTAACCGAATTTTATATTTCATATCTTTATGCCTGATATTATTGCATCCGATTCATCTGAGTCTTCCCCGTTGTTGGTTGTTGGCTCAGTCGCTTTTGACAACGTTATCACTCCCCAAGCTGAACAGGAAAGAATTTTAGGGGGTGCCGCCTCCTACTGTTCATTTGCTGCAAGTTATTACACGCAAGTTCGAATGGTTGGTGTGGTAGGAAATGATTTCGGAGAATCCGACCTCGACCGACTTCGGGCCAGAGGCATTGATCTTGAAGGCGTTAAAAAGGATGATTCTGGACCCACTTTTTTTTGGAAGGGCAAGTACCATGAAAATTTCAACCGGCGTGATACCCTCGATATTCGATTAAATGTGTTCGAGAAATTCCGTCCCGATCTCCCAGAATCCTACAAAGATTCCTCATTTGTACTCTTGGGCAACATCCACCCCGCCTTACAAATGCATGTGCTTGATCAATTAGCTGGAAATTCGTTTGTACTTGCAGATACCATTGACCTATGGATCGAGACCGAGCGGGAATCGCTTTTATCGCTGATTAAAAAAGTCAGCCTGTTTGTAATTAATGATTCGGAAGCCGAGGAATTAACAGGTGAATCAAATGTTATTCTTGCCGGCGAAAAACTTCGTCAGATGGGTCCAGAAAGCGTAATCATCAAAAAGGGAGAACATGGAGCTATTCTATTTCATAAAGAGGGAATGTTTGCCCTACCCGCCTACCCCGTGACTCAATTGCATGACCCCACAGGGGCTGGAGATTCTTTTGCCGGTGCCCTTATTGGAAGATTGTCTTCTCGAAACCGTTCAGATTTCTCTGCGATCAAGGAAGCTATGCTTTACGCTACCTGCACTGCCAGTCTTACGGTTGAGGCCTTTGGTTGCGAACGATTAGAATCAGCTGGTAAATCTGAAATTGAAGAACGGGTTGCCTCCTTGAATCAACTTATCTCCGTTACCTAAGCTTATTCGCTTGTTCCGGATTCACAGCACACAGACACACTTCCTCTGTTGGTTGAACTGGGTATGTTTACTCGCGTTTACCTCCTGCTTGGATACAAATCCATCCAGTGATTATTCACAGGGGAAAGAAACAACGTTTTCAGACAAAAAGGAGGCAACTTCATTGATGCGATACAAACTTCCCACAACTGAACAAATTGCAAAACTACCTGCAGACGGCGGGAGTGCATACAACCGGTTAATCTTTGAGAGTAGTCCTTATTTACTTCAGCATGCCCGCAACCCAATAGATTGGAGGGCTTGGGGAGATGAGGCTTTAAAGTTAGCACTGTCTTCAGATAAACCTATTTTTCTCTCGATTGGCTACACCACCTGTCATTGGTGTCATGTAATGGAAAAGGAATCATTCGAAGACGAAGAGGTCGCCCGTCTGCTTAATGAAAATTATATATGTATTAAAGTAGACCGGGAAGAAAGACCTGATCTCGATAATGTTTACATGTCTGTCACCCAAATGATGACCGGACGTGGAGGTTGGCCAATGACAGTGATCATGACACCACAAAAAGTTCCTTTCTTCGCGGGCACTTATTTCCCAAAATCCTCTATGCTCGACATGCTTCCTCACTTTTCACGGATTTGGAAGGAAGAAAGGGAAAAAGTTGATGAAGTTGGACGGTCAATCATTGAGAATTTAGCTAAGGCTCAATCCAGCCAGGCAGGGGGAGACCTTAATGCCAGTCACCTTGACCGATGCTTTGACGCCCTCTCCCAAGCTTATGACCCAGAACATGGAGGCTTTGGTCAACAACCCAAATTCCCCACGCCGCACTCGCTGTCCTTTCTAGTGCGCTATTATCAAAGAACTGGAAAAGAAGAGGCCCTAAATATGGTTTCCCACACCTTGCGTCAAATCCGCCTGAGCGGAACTTATGACCAAATTGGTTGGGGTATCCACCGTTATTCGACTGATCGTGAATGGCTAGTTCCACACTTTGAAAAAATGCTCTATGACCAAGCTCTCTTTGCTGTAGCTTGCCTGGAAACCTATCAACTCACAGAAGATCCTCTGATGAAAGAGGCATGCAAAAACACCCTTGATTATGTCTCCCGTGAACTCTCCTCCCCCGAGGGTGGTTTCTACTCTGCGGAGGATGCGGACAGCGAAGGAGAGGAAGGGAAATTTTACCTTTGGACGAAGGATGAATTGATTTCTGTTCTAGGAGTTGAGGATGGGAAAACTTTTATCAATATATTCGGTTGTGAATCATCAGGAAATTATTTGGACGAAGCAACACGCCAACGAACCGGAAAAAATATTCCACATCTCAAAAAATCCATTTCTGAGTATTCCCTTTCGCAGGATGTAAGCCCAAAAGAATTTCAAAACAAACTGGAAAATATACGAAAAAAACTTTTCAATTCCAGAGAAAGTAGGGTACACCCTCAACTCGACGATAAAGTACTAACAGACTGGAACGGCCTCATGATTTCCGCCTTTGCCAAATCCGGTCAAGCCTTTGGTAACAAGGAGTATGTAATCCGGGCCAAAAAAGCAGCTGACTTCTGCCTTTCCGAACTTCGTCAACCAAATGGTAGGTTACTCAAACGCTGGCGACTCGGCAAAGCCGGACTACCCGCCCATCTAGAAGACTACGCTTTTTTAGCACAAGGCTTGATTGACTTGTACGAGGCTACCTGCACCCCTCATTACCTGGACCAAGCCAAACAATTGATCGATCTTTCCCGTGAACTTTTTGAGGATTCTAATACTGGGGGATTTTTCCTCACCGCCAAGGATGGTGAGCAATTACTTACCCGTCCAAAAGAAATTTATGATGGTGCCATACCTTCTGGGAATTCGGTTATGGCGATGAACCTTTGCAGAATGTGGAAGATATCAGGCGACGAAAAGTATCGCGAATGTTTGAACCGTTCCTTTTCTGCATTCTCTGGATTTTTGGAGTCCAACCCCTCTGGGGCCGAAAACTTTTTACACGCCCTCGCCTTTGTCCTCCACCCACCTTACGAAATTGTAATTTCCGGAAATTTAGAGGATGAAAACACGAAGGAATTCTTAAAGGAAACAAGCAAACGTTTTCTGCCCTTTAAAACACAAATTCACCTACCTAAACAATTTGAAAAGTCAAAGATTGTAGAACTAGCACCCTATTTAAGGGCCTTTACATCTTCGCAAAAGCCTACTTTTTTCCTTTGCCGAGATTATGCCTGCGAACAACCGAGAGAAGATCCCAAAGAAGTGGGTAATATGTTGAATGCTCTTATGGTTAAAAACCAAAATAGTTTGGATTAGTTTCCCAATTAAGCCTTTTCTGCAGTGGCGAGAAGTGTTTCAAAAAAGGGCTTTTTCTTTTCTTTAGCAACTACCTCTACTTTTGCTGCACGAAAGCCTGCCTCATCAATCATTCGATAGAGCTCGTTCTGACCAAAGCCCAACCAGTGATCTCCGTAAAGTTCACGAGCTTTTTCAAACTGGTGTTTTTTTAAATCGATAACAATTAGCTGCCCACCGGGTTTAAGTACCCGAAAAGCCTCCGATAGAGCAGTTTCGGGTTTTTGTGCATGATGTAAGGATTGACTCATTAGTGCGAGATCAACGCTATTGGCTGCCAATGGAACTTTTTCCAAATCGCCAACCTTATACTCTAAATTCGCAAGTCCTTTTCTTTTTGCCAAATCGGTCCCTAAGCGAACCATGCTTTTTGAACTATCTATACAAATTACTTTCTTTGCCCTATCTGCTAAGAGTTGAGAGATCGTACCCTCACCCGCACCCAAATCAACTATGGTAATTGAGGGAACAAGACGAAAGAGAAAGTGTCCAATTGCTTCCCAAGTTCTTCCGGGGACATAATTTTTTCCCAAGCGCTCCGCAACTTCATCAAAATAACGTTCAGATTCACGCCTTCTACGATCGACAATTCGGGAAAGGGCAGACTGATCACTAAGCCAAAACTCCTCATCAGATTCCTCAGATAAGGCCAACCTAAGGAACTCATACTTTGGGGATGGATCAATATCCAAGACATAATAAGTACGCTTACCATCCTTGCGGTCGTTAACCAGTTCATTCCTTCTCAACAAACCAAGGTGAGAAGAAATTCGAGATTGTCCCATCTCCAAAATTTCCTGTAATTCTGCAACCGATAATTCTTCTTGCCCCAACAATCGGAGCATACGCAAACGAGTGGGATCTGAAAGTACTTGTAAAACCTCAGTAATCTTCATTCCACACAGGTTGTAGATTTACCTGAGCTTACCTGCAATGGAAATCCCAAGACTCCAAAACTAGTTTAGAATCAAAAATAAGGTAAATGGTATTCAGAACAGTAAAAACTGTTCCAAAGGAGGAAATAAACAAAATTATTTGTTATCTACCCAACGACTGACGCTCTCAACTAACAATGATTGAGCATTTCCTTCCACATCGATTTGAATGTCATCGCCCACTTTTTTACCAAGAATGCTTTGACCAAGTGGAGTAAGGTAGGAAAGTACATTATTGTCCGGATCACCATCCCAAGCACCAAGAATTGTGTAACATATCTGCTCTCCAGAACCCGTGTCCTTGAGCTTTACAATGGATCCTATACCAATTGAATCGCTTGGAGCTTCACTAAAGTCAGTAGCTTTTGCACGCATCAATTCACTTTGCAATTCAGCTTGGCGGGCAAGAAGGATTTTTTGATCGTCCTTAGCCATGTGATACTCCGCATTTTCTTTCAAATCTCCGTGTTCCCTGGCTTTTTCGATAGCGAGAGAATTTTCGGGAATCTTTTCCTTGGTCAAGACATCAAGATCTCCAAGTTTGCGGTCATAACTCTCCTTGGAAACAATCAGTGTATCTTCAACCGGTGCACCTGCAGAGTTACTTGAATTGGAACTGCTTTGCCCATCCAATAGTGCTTGGATACCTGAAAACTTTTTAATAAAACGAGCAAGCAATGATCTCTTGGTTAAATCCTCAAACCCTGGGTTAAGCATCAAGGCTTGGGCAAGATCTTTTCCATTTTCCTCGGAGCCTTTATCCAAAATATCGGATAATAATTGTCGGTCATCTGAAAGGACTTCTCCGAGAGGAATACGACGACTGGTTGCATTTTTCAAAGACTCATAATCAATTGCAGAAAATACAGCTGTTAACAGCCGAGGATTGATCATTTTGTCGAGTAATTCCTGGAATTTTGCAAGCTTACGGAATTTGAGCATCCATAACAAAACAGGAGCCTTGAGGGTTTGTTCGTCCAACCAAACATTAAGAGTCGAAATCAAGAGTTTTGATTCTTCGCGATCTATCAGGAAATGAGCACATTCACCGGAAAATTTAACCGTGGTGTTTTGCAATAAGTTGAGCACAGTATTTTTCCAGTCATCAGGATATGTACGGGCGACCAAGTCTAGAAAACGACTGTGAAACTTAGCTGGCATGAGATCTGCCAAGGCAGCTAAATCGTCCTCGCATTCTTTGAGGATAGAAGCAGATGTTGGTTCTAGTTTCTCAACATCTTCCTCAACATCTCTGGCCAAATTATTACGAACCCAAATTCCATACAATCGATCAGCTTGACTTAAATTCTTAGCCTCTAAAATTGCAACCGTCAGATCAGCGAGCACTTGGGGAAGATCCGCCTGTAAATCCTCCTTTTCTGCTGCTAGGTCAAAAAGTTTTTCTGCCAGTACTATTTTTTCATAGGATCTTTTTTCCTCAAAAAAGTCCTGTAGGATTTCCTGTTCAGGTTTTACTGGCTCGTCACGCAATACGTAGGGTTCGGTCTTTTTGTTGGGAACCGCGATACGAGGATCTTTAACCAATACCTTTTTCGTCGCAGTCCACCAACGCTTAGCCTTGGCAGCACCAAATAGATAACCGAGAATTCTTTCAATTTCACGGGCATTCATGCACCCGTCATTTCCATATTCTAAAATCTTAATGATCAAATCAGCAGGCTCTTTTTTTGCTAACTTTTCAATTTCCTCAGTATTTTTACGATGTTGGGCAAGAATATGATCATCGGGGAGCAATTCTAACTTATCGATACAAAATACAGGATCCATTGCATGACTGCTTTTTTCATCTTCCTCGAAATTAATCAGAATCATTCCGCGATCATCATCAAAACCGGCAATCAATCCAAAGCCCCAACTGCGATGTATGCAGTAAGTTCCTGGATTCATTGACTCTAAGACAGGGCGTGAGGATTCCAAGGACGGATCTTTTTCGACCATACGATCGATAACTTCAGTATTCATTCAGGCTGTAAGTAGGTTCAGTTTCAAAGTTTTAGACACTTAATCTTTAGCAAAGTTGCAAAAATTGGCGAGTGAAAAGAAGACTAATTAGCAGAAGCTAAGCCCCTACTACCCGAAGACTGCTTAACGCCTAACAATACAAGGGCTGGAAAAATTAGCCAGATTGCCCCAATTAAATAGGCAATTGATGATCCATAAGTGAAATAAATCAAGCCTGCAGAGAGAGGTCCGATAGATCTGGCAATGGACCCACATGACCTAAAGATCCCAAGATTCACACCTTGTTCAGATTCTGAAGAACTGAGGGAGGTAAGGGCAGTTAGTGTAGGACTTATCAAGGCAACTCCAGTAGACATCAGAAATAATCCCGGATAGAACCAAGAGAAAGAATGAGAAAATGAAATTACCAAAAAAGCAAAGACTCCTATAAAAATTCCCAAATGAGCCATATTACGCTCACCTATCCGACCTACAAATCGACGAACCACAACGCCCTGAACCAAAATGAGTGTACCCCCGATCAGTAAGAACATCTCTCCCAAATCTTGCGGTGAAAAAGCAAACCGCTCGACAGCCAAAAAAGTAAGGGTAAATTCCATGCCTGAAAAAGAAATCATGTAAAGCAGGTAACAAAGACAGGTTCGTCGAGCTTCCGGACTTGTTACTTCAGTCATCTTGCAAACAGCTGGAAGAAAAGAATTTGTCGGATTTCTTTTTTCTACAGGTAGCGTTTCAGAAAAACCCCAAACCAGCCATAACAGATTTATCACGGCAAGACCGAAACTTATTGTGGCAGCTGCCGAAAACGGATGCATACCAAAAAACACCAATTCTGAGCCCGACCAATCCCATTGCGACGCCAAACCTCCAAGCGCTGGTCCCAAAACAAATCCCAACCCAAAAGCAATACCAACAAATGCCATCCCTTTAGATCTCTTTTCCCGAGTTGTCACATCTGCAATGGCCGCAGTTGCAACCGAAATGTTCCCCCCAGCCATTCCGCCAATCACACGGGAGAGCAGAAGAACCCAAATATCTCCTGCCATGATCCATAGAAAATACCCGATTGCGGTGCCACCAAGTGTAATCATAAGCACTGGTCTGCGACCGTACCGGTCAGATAAACCTCCCCAAATCGGGGCAAAGAAAAACTGCAGGATTGCATATAGTGAACCAAGAATCCCCCCGAATATTACGGTTTCCAAACGAAAATTTGGATTCCCTGGCAACAAGTCATGGCCGAATTCACTTACCCAAGAAACGAAACGAGAAATTATTCCCCCGCCCATGCTCTGTTCAAGGAACAAATAGTGGTCGAGCATGTCAGGAAAAAGCGGGAAAATAATAGAAAATCCCACCATATCCAAAAAGATGGTCAAAAATACGACCCCGAAGATGGAACGCTTGCGATCACTCATTGTTCAAGATCTTTAATGTTTCTTTCTAAAACTGATTTTTTTTTCAAAGCCAGCCTGACATTTTCAGGAACCAATCCAGTTTCCCGTTCGCCATAACGATGAACCTGCTTGATAAGTTGTGAACTGGTAAAGAAATATTTCTGGCTGGGCATAAGAAAGATAGTTTCCAAAGAAGAATCAAGATGTCTGTTCATCTGGGCCATTTGAAATTCGTACTCGAAATCAGAGATCACTCGTAATCCGCGAATCAAAACATTCGCTCCCTTGTGCATAGCATGATCCACCAGTAACCCATCAAATAATTCCACTGATACATTATTGAAAGTACCTAAATTTTCCTCAACCATGGAGACCCTCTCTTCTGGAGAAAACAAGGTACTCTTAGCCGAATTGCCAGAGGCAACAGCCACGATTACTTCCTCGAACAACCGGGAAGCTCGGGAAAGCACATCCAAGTGTCCATGAGTTACGGGATCAAAAGTGCCAGGGTACAAAGCTACAGCCATTATTTTATTTCTAACAGTAGTCTGCGGACAAGTCCACAACCAAGGATACGCAAGGGTTGTAGTTGCCAATTTTCGTGGAAAGATCTAAACCCTGTCCACATCAATGAACCTGCCTAATTTATTAACCCTATCGAGAATTCCACTTATGGTAATAGTTGTTGCCTTGCTTCATCCATGGGAAGGAAAAACCATCCCTTGGTTTTGGACGGCTGCCTTATTACTTTTTCTTTTTGGAGCCTTGACCGACTGGTTGGACGGTTGGCTAGCACGCCGCCTTGGTCAGGTCTCTGATTTTGGAAAATTCATGGATGCCTTGGTGGATAAGATATTTACCATGGGTACTTTTGTGAGCATGCTTGCACTTGGCATAATTGGTCTGTGGGCTTTATTTCCCATTTTATTAATCTTATCACGAGAATTTCTTATCACCGGATTACGATTGATTGCAGCGGCTCAGGGGAAAACCCTAGCAGCCGAAAAAGCAGGAAAAGTAAAAACGGTCATGCAAATTACCTCAATTTGTTTATTTATCGCCGAAGGTGCACTTGTACATGATCTTTCGCAAACCGAATTCCTTGCTACTTCTTCCACATGGATCGAACCCATAGGGCAAGCAGCACAAGTTACCTTAGTTATAGCCTGCGTTCTCACGGTTTATTCAGGGATCAATTATTTGGTGAAATACTGGAAAGTTTTTATAGGCCAGGACTCTTAAATGTTAATAGGATGAACCGAATTGTTCTCTTCCTCGCCACTTTGGGACCGGTAGGAACTAAGCTACCAGCACCTGGAACCATGGGTTCTTTGGTCGGATTGCTCGTATATGTTTTCATGACACTGGTTCTGGGTTGGTCTGCTTACCTAATTGCCCTAAGTTTCCTTCCTCTTTTTGTTATTGGAATCCCCCTTTGCTCTCGAGCCGAAATCCTACTCGATCGAAACGACCCGGGAGAAATAATTTGGGATGAATTTACAGTTATTCCATTCGTCTTCCTCCCACTCTTTGACTTATGGATGATTCCGCCCACTAAAGAAACTTTTTTCTGGCTCGCATTTGGTTTCGCTCTTTTTCGTTTATTCGATGTGACAAAGCCCTGGATCATTCATTCCGCACAGAAACTGCCCCGTGGGTTTGGTGTGATGGTGGACGATCTTCTCGCTGCCATAGCCGCGGCTTTAGTTCTTTGGGGTGCTCGAACTTTTTCTTTGTCTTTTCTCTCCTGAACGATCTAAATCATATTTGTGTCTAATCAACCTTTAGAAAATGCTCATACTTTTACCCTCGAGGTAAGTAATAAAATGGGAGTGCACGCACGGCCGGCCGCCATGATCGTACGGATTGCATCACACTTCTCTGGGGAAATTTGGGTAACCAAAAAAGATGGGGAGCGGGTAAATGCGAAAAGCATTATGGGAATTATGATGCTCGCAGCAGCCCGCGGATCAGAACTTACCTTTGAATGCACCCCTGAAGATGCGCCTGAACTTGAAAAGCAAATGTCTGATCTTTTCGCCTCCAAATTTCAGGACGAATAAGCCAGCCTTTTTAAATAGTTTCTGAAACCGAGGCTTCTGAAACCCGATCTTCGTAAAAGTTCTTAATCAATTCCTTGATTTCAGATGGTCGAAACTTGCTCTCCGCTTCCCGGGTAATTTTTTCAACATCTTGTTGATTAAAACGACGGGCAAAAAACTTCATCTCCAAAACCATTGATGGAGAAGCACTGAACGAATCAAAGCCCAATCCAATCAACAGGGGTAGAAAGTGAGGATCTCCGGAGATTTCTCCACACAGCGTAACGGGTAAATTCTGTTCCTCGGCAACAGATGCAACTTGTTTAAGTGAGCGAATGACAGCGGGGTGATGAGGTTCGTATAGAAAAGCGATTTCATTATTTACCCGGTCAACAGCCAATAGATACTGCACAAGATCGTTTGTACCAACGCTAAAAAAATCCGATTCCTGGGCGAGTAGATCGCAAATTGCAACTGCAGCGGGTGTTTCAATCATGCAACCCAGTGGAATCTCTGGATCATATTTTTCTCCACGACTGTCCAGTTCCCGCTTTGCCTGAGCAATAAATTCCTTGGTCCGAATAACCTCTCCAACTCCTGAAATCATTGGCAACATGATGCGCATGTTTCCATGTGCACTAGCCCGCAAGATTGCTCGTAATTGATCTAGAAATACGGACGGGTTACTCAGACAGTAACGAATTGCCCTAAAACCCATAAATGGATTGGATTCTCTTTGTTGGTTCAAACCATCAAGTAATTTATCCCCACCAAGATCCAAGGTTCTTATAGTAAGGGGTAACCCTGAAGCTGCTTCCACCATTTTGGCGTATTCTTCATACTGATCATTTTCTGAAGGCAGGGAATTAGTTCGAAGAAATAGAGATTCCGTACGGTATAGCCCGATTCCTTGACATCCCAGATCGATTGACTTTTTTACCTCTTCAGGTGTATCTGCGTTCGCCCAAAGATTAAGAACCTTCCCATCAGCTGTTTGTGAAGGTAAGGAAGACTCCTGCTCGACCAAATTGATGAGTTTACGACGTTGAACATCAACTTTTCCGTATCGGAAAAGAGTGGTTTCACTGGGGTTAATAATGGCCACCCCTTCAAAACCATCGATCAAAAGTTCATCACCTTGCCTTAACTTTTCGGTCAAACCACGCAAACCAACTACCGCAGGAACTCCACTTGCTCGTGCCATAATTACCGCATGACTGGTCTGACCACCTAGGTCTGTGGCAATCCCCAAAACTTTCGTACGGTCTAAAGCCGCCGTATCCGATGGAGTTAGATCTTCCGACACCAATACCTTGGGTTCATCAAGGAAGGCTGTACCTGATGCGGTGGTGCCAGAAAGACACCTTTGTAATCTGCGGGAGATATCCCGTAAATCAACGGCTCGTTCCCGTAAATATTTGTCCTCCAGTTGGTCAAAAAAAGAGAGGTATTTCCCGGTTACCCGGTGCACACACTTTTCAACATTTTCACCTGACTCTATAATTTCTTTCTTCACATCTTCGATCAAGGCACGATCTTCTAGCACCAACATATGTGCATCAAAAATACCCGCTTCCTTTTCACCAAGATTTTTAGCAACATCTTCCCGTATTTCTCGGATTTCTGATTTAGTCATCTCCAAAGCCTCAAGAAAACGTTTAATCTCCTCTGCCTGGTCAGACTCCTCTACCTCATAGGTGGCAATCTTTACTTCGTCATGCAAAAAGCGAAATACTGGACCATGAGCAATTCCAGGAGACGCAGGAATCCCGAAAAGCATAAGCTCAGAAGTATTATTAATGTCCTCAATCATCGCAGAAAATTTTAACCAAATTTCTATTATGCCTCAAAGGTGACAGCATGGAAAACAAATTCTGACCCCTTAAATAATAGCTTTAGTCAATTATTTCACAGGTCTGTAAGAACACTTTATCTCCCCATGCTTTAAGTATTAAATCTTTCAGCTGCGAAATTTGATCAAAACCTGATGGCAATAATGCAAAGCAACAACTTCCACTACCCGAAAGTCTAGGTTGGATACCATATTGTTGTTTAATTTGCTCAAACAGGGGGAGAAAATATCGGTGTTTTTCAAAAACAGGAATCTCCAGATCGTTGTGCAAGAGCTCCTCAACAGATAAATTTCCATTTTCCCAAGACTTTACAAGCTCTTGTGCCCGTTTTTTTGCTGAGTAGCTTTTTTTACTAGCAAGCCTAGCATACACATCTGCGGTGGAAAAACCAATATCCGGTCGGAAAAGCAAAACCCTTTGTCCGGATATTTGTTGAGATAAAGATTCAATAATCGACCGAACATGCTCTCCCCTCCCCTCCGCTAAGCATAAACCCGCAGTTAAAAAACTTGGGCAATCTGATCCAATCTCCGAAGCTAGATTATAAAGCATATCCTCAGGCAACGATTCATCCCCCAATTTATTCATACCCAAGAGTGCTGAGACTGCATCCGAACTTCCGCCCCCCAAGCCGGACATAGGAGGGATTTTTTTCTTTAATGTAATCTCAACTCCCCAACTTTCTCCACTTTGCTGGAACCACTTATCCACGGCTTGAGAGATTAAGTTGCCTGAAGTTTCCAAATCCTCAAACCCAGGACACCTTAAATTCACTCCTTCATTCTTATCCGTTCGTTTCATCTCCAAAGTATCGCCAACTGAAACTTTTGCCAAAACGGTGCAAAGATCATGGTAACCATCTTCTCTCTTCCCTGTAACTGCGAGGAACAAGTTAACCTTTGCGGGAGCAAAGAGCTCAACCGTACTTTTAGACCTATTCTTGATTCGTTCGATCATAACTTTTTTTATGTTAAAGAGGCAAAGATCGAGGAGCGACACAAGAATTGAATTGGCTCAAACCTGTGACCAAGCATGATGAATACAAGAACATGAGTGCATTAACACCCGAAATTATTCTCGCCCTCGATTTAGAAGATCGTGAGCAAATTCATCAAGTCCTCGAAAAAACCGGCGATCGTTTAAGTTGGGTAAAAGTCGGGTTACAAAGTTATTTACGGGACGGTCCTTCTCTCGTACGAGAACTAGCTAGTTCAGGAAAGAAAGTTTTTCTCGATCTTAAACTTCACGACATTCCCAACACTATGACCAAGGCCCTTGAAAGTTTGGTTGATCTTCCAGTTGGACTTATCACATTGCATGCATGTGCCGGTCCAGAAGCCTTGGAGAAATGTGCAGGATTTGCCAACAAACACATGCCTAATGTTACTCTTTTGGGAGTAACCGTGCTTACTTCCACAAATCAAGAGGGCTTAAATGCCATTGGAGTAAATACCCCTGTGGATGATCAAGTCCTTCGACTCGCTTCTTTGGCAGTAAATCAGGGAATTGGAGGAATCGTCTGTTCGCCCTTGGAACTGCCATTACTAAGAAAATCATTACCTGCTTCAACTGCACTGGTAACCCCAGGCATCCGACCACTCAATTCCGCTGTTGGCGATCAAAAGCGAATCATGACACCTGGACAAGCCAAGCAAGCAGGAGCCAATTTTTTGGTTATTGGCCGGCCCATTCTTGCGGCAGTCAATCCACGCGATGCTCTTGATTCAATCCTCCAAGAATTGAATTCCACAAATCTATGATCGGAGCCATTCTTCTTGCCGCAGGCAGCGGATCCCGAATGCAGGGAGAAATTGAAGATAAGTTACTGTATCCAATCGGTAGCAGTAATGCCTTCACCCTTTGCTGTCATTCATTCCTACAAGTCAGAGAGATCGACTGTCTCGTAATTACATACAGGACGGCTACTCAACTCCTGAGATTACAGGATTCATGGGATAAACTGAATTCAACGCTAGAAAAGTCTAATAAGAAACATGTCCTGTGGGTTCAAGGAGGGATGGAAAGACAGGATTCCGTATACGCTGGATTGCTCGCATTTCCAGATGAAATAACTCATGTCTTAGTTCACGACTGTGCCCGTCCCTTCATCCGAGCTCAAACCATTTTGGATTGTGCTATTGAAGTTGCTACCGGGCAGGCAATAACTGTGGCCCGCCCCCTAAAAGATACCTTGCGACTGCGGACCGAAAATTTTGAAAACCCACTGAATCCAGGAGCCACAAAAACCTTAAACCGTTCCAATCATTGGCTTATGGAAACCCCGCAGGGTGCTCCCAAATCCTGGCTGGTTAAAGGATTGGAAATGGCAAAAAATGAAAACATTGTCCTTACCGATGATATGGCAGCGGTGGAATTGCTTGGACATCCAGTGGGCTTACTCGAACCAAACTACCCAAACCCAAAAATCACCACTCCTGATGATTTTGCCTACGCACAATTTCTTTTCCAATCATGAATTCTCCAACCATTCGTACCGGGCACGGCTTTGACCTCCATCAATTGGTCGAGGGTAGAAAACTAATTCTTGGAGGCGTGAAAATCCCCCACCCGCTCGGACTTCTTGGTCATTCAGATGCAGATTGCTTAATTCATGCCCTTGCCGACTCAATCCTTGGTGGTTTAGCTCTACCGGATATTGGCCATCATTTCCCCGATGACGACCCCGCCAACAAAAACCTGGACTCTTCCATTATTCTGCAAAAAGTGGTTAGCCTTTGTCATGAAAACGGCTTTAAAGTTGGCAATGTGGATCTTACCATAATTGCTCAACATCCCAAATTAGCTCCACACTTAGCGGAAATGAGAAAAAATTTATCCGCATTACTCCAAATTCCAGAAAACTGTATAGGAATCAAAGCAACTACTCACGAAGGCATTGGATCACTGGGAAGGGAAGAAGGTATTGCTGCCCATGCAGTATGCCTACTTTTTAAAACCTAAATTTATTGTCTCAGGGCAGTTGCCCAACCCCACAATTAAGCGGTAGCGAGTAGGTCAGAAAAGAAACGTTCGATTTCCACCTGAGCATTTTCAGGACTGTCCGATGCGTGAGCCACGTTGCGCATCCGATCAGTGCCCAAGTCCCCGCGTATCGTACCTTTTGGTGCTGTGGTGGAGTCGGTTGGACCCAAAAGGTCGCGAACTCCCTGTACCACATTTTCTCCTTCTAAAATCATAGCCAAAACAGGTCGGGAACTCATAAAAGCTGCAATTTCAGGAAAGAAAGGCAAGTCGGCAACATGAGCATAATGCTCAGCTAGTAGAGCATCATCTAATTGTACCATACGGGTAGCAATGATGCCATAGTTCTTTTCTTCGAAGCGTGAAATGACTTGTCCGGCAACTTGATTTTCCAAGCAGTCGGGTTTAAGAAGTATTAGTGTTCTTTCCATTTGGGATAAAGGAGGAGTATTATGCAAAAATATTTAATCGTTGCGAGTCTATACCGATTCCATTTCGGACCGGCAAATTAAATTTAATCAGGAATCCGAATCTTTATCCTCATCCGAGGATGGAACGCTAACCTTTTTCTTTCCTTTCTTTGCCTGCTCAAACTTGAGACCAACCTTCTCATCTTCATGAAGGAGGACTTGAATAGGAACAGATTTCCGGATATCGCCAGCAAGGAGCGCCTCAGCCAAATTGTCCTCCAAATATCTTTCTACAGCACGGCGCAAAGGACGGGCGCCCAATTTTTTATCGTACCCGTGCTCGATTAGAAAATCCTTAGCTTCCTTCGAAACATCCAGTTTTAACTTACGCTCTTTTAACCGCTCAGACACTTTTTCAAGTTCCAACTCTACAATCGCAGTCATATGCTCCTTGAACAACTGACGGAATATCACAATCTCAGTCAATCGATTGAGGAATTCTGGCTTAAAAATCTTTTTTGCTTCTTCTAAAATCTTCTCTTTAATTTTTTCGAAGTCCTGTTCGGCATTGCTAACCGAAAAACCAAGCGAAGTATTCCGCTGGAGAATTTCTGCACCGACATTGGAAGTCATGATCAGGATGGTATTTCGAAAATCTACTTTTCTCCCCAAACTGTCTGTTAATCGACCGTCCTCTAAGATTTGCAGAAGAATTTGAGCAACATCGGGGTGAGCTTTTTCAATTTCGTCAAACAAGATAACCGAATATGGTCTGCGACGTATCGCCTCCGTAAGTTGGCCACCCTCGTCATGCCCAACATATCCGGGAGGTGATCCGATCATGCGGGAAACCGCATGTTTTTCCATGTATTCGGACATATCCACCTGGATAAGTGATTCCTGGTCTCCAAAAATCCGCTCAGATAAAACCTTGGCTAGGTGAGTTTTACCAACTCCTGTGGGTCCCAAAAACATGAAGGACCCGATCGGACGCTTTGGGTCTTTAAGATCAGCACGTGAACGGCGAAGAGCTTTGGAAACCACTTGGGTGGCAAAATCCTGCCCGACTACCTGTTCGCGTAACTCCT
>ERZ1046876.1154-NODE-1154-length-17853-cov-6.120688_pt1 | contig 17853 bp, 17 predicted proteins | sample MGYA00383094_ERZ1046876 | MGnify/ENA primary metagenome ERZ1046876 (study PRJEB29581, sample SAMEA5548364) | metagenome | biome: marine; feature: coastal; material: water | depth 50 m | study: Short-term variability in the microbial, nano- and picoplankton...
CCCGCAAAAAAGAAATGATTTCGGCATTTGATAAGGATGGAGACGGCAAACTTAATGAAGAGGAAAGAAAGACAGCCATGGCCTCTCGATCCAAAAATGGTAAGAGTAAAAAAGGTAGTAAAGGGAAAAAAGAACGGAAAAAGAAAGGGGAAGGAAAAAAGAAAAAAGATTCCTGATTTATTTTCTCACTTCGGTATTTTTACAAAGGCCTTCACTTTTCGGAGGCCTTTTTTTTGAAAATTATGAAAACCGAGTGCGGAATACTCTTCACCCCTCTGGTGTCTTATCCTAAGATACTCCCATGCCTGAAAATTTATTACAACAGATTGAGTCCATAGCCAAGCGTGCACGCTCTGCCTCACTCGCCCTCACAAGCGCGAGTGAAGAAGACAAGAACCAGGCGCTAGAAGCCATTGCCAAAGGTTTAGAATCAGGCAGGGAAACTTTGCTCCAAGAAAACAGGAGAGATTTAAAGGCGGCCGAAGATAACGGGCTCAGCCCTGCCATGGTCGACCGCCTCAAGCTTGACCATGCGAGGATTGATGCCATGGCACACGGGATTCGGCAACTCATTGATCTACCTGACCCGGTTGGAAAAGTAATCGAATCTAAAACACGGCCAAATGGGCTGGAGATCCGAAAAACAAGAGTTCCAATTGGCGTGATCGGTATCATCTATGAATCCCGGCCAAATGTAACTATTGACTGTGCTGGCCTGTGTTTAAAATCGGGTAATGCCTCTATTCTCCGTGGAGGCAAAGAAGCCGAGTTTTCCAACCGTGCCTTAGCCTCTATTATTGCAGGAGCGTTACAGGAATCTTCCCTACCTGATGATGCGGTCCAATTAATCCCGACGACGAAACGGGAAGCACTCAATCATTTGCTCACGATGGATGACTATGTGCACTGTATAATTCCACGCGGGGGGGAAGGTCTCATTCGCTTCGTTGCAGAAAATAGCCGCATTCCCGTGATCAAGCACTTCAAGGGAGTTTGCAATTTATTTATCGACGCCACTGCTCAATTGGATATGGCCAAAGACATAGCTGTATCCGCAAAATGTGGCCGCCCTGGAGTATGCAATGCCATTGAAAACCTGGTGATTGAAAAATCTATCGCGTCTCATTTCCTACCCAAATGCGCCCGGGAATTGGCTGCAAGAGGGTGTAAAATTTTTGCTGATACGGAAGCCCAATCTATTCTTTCTGGCATGGAGGTTTCTCCAGCCGGAGAAGATGAGTTCGCTGAAGAATTCCTAGATCTTCGGATTGCTGTAAAAGTAGTGGACTCTCTCAATGAAGGTATTGCTTTCATCAACCAATACGGCAGTGGCCATAGCGAATCCATCATTACAGAAGATGCCGGGAATGCTGAAAAGTTTTTGAACGAAGTCGATGCCTCCTCGGTTTATTGGAATGCCAGCACTCGCTATACAGACGGCTTTGAATTTGGACTGGGGGCTGAGATTGGTATTTCCACCGACCGTCTGCACGCACGCGGGCCGATGGGATTAGAAGAACTTTGCACCTACAAATACCAAATTATTGGCTCGGGCCAATGGAAGTAACGACGCTTGCCCATCATGAATGATTTCATCATAGCAGGTGGTACCCTCATTAATGAAGGTACCCAGAAAAATCAGGATGTTTATATCCGCAACGGACATATTGAAAACATTGGTCCATCGCTTCCATCCCTGTACCCGAACTGCCAAGTAATCGATGCGGAGGGAAAGCTCGTGCTCCCCGGGCTGATTGATGACCAAGTTCACTTCAGGGAGCCTGGCCTTACCCACAAAGCTTGTATCTCTTCTGAATCGAAAGCGGCGGTTGCTGGTGGGATCACCACCTTCTTCGAAATGCCAAATGTTTCGCCCCCTACCCTAGATGTAAAAAGGCTGGAGGAAAAATATGCCATTGCCCAAAACGGGTCGGCGGCTAATTTTGCCTTCTTTCTCGGGGCAAGTAATGAAAATATAGAAGATGTTAAGGGGATTGACCCCAGCTCCATTGCCGGGATCAAAGTTTTCATGGGATCATCTACCGGAAATATGCTGGTCGATCAGGAATCCGCCCTCGAGCAAATTTTTCGCCATGCCCCCACTATCATTGCCACTCATTGTGAAGATACTCCTCAAATTGTGGCCAATGAAGATCGGGCCCGTGACCAATTTGGAGAAAATGTACCTTTTGCTGAACACCCCAATATCAGGTCCAGGGAAGCCTGCCTCAAATCCTCTTCTATGGCGGTGGAAATGGCTAAAAGAGAAAAGGCAAAACTCCATGTGCTCCACATTACAACCGAGGAGGAACTCCAACTTTTTGAAGCTGGGCATGACCGCATAACCGCAGAGGCTTGTGTCCACCACTTGTGGTTTGAGGAGCTGAGCTATTCAACCTTGGGATCTTTGATTAAATGCAACCCTGCGATTAAAAAAGCAAGCGATCGCGATGCCATTCGTAAAGCGGTCAAGGATGGCACCATTTCGGTTCTGGCAACCGACCATGCCCCTCACACTTGGGAGGAAAAACAAGGAACCTATTTCAATGCACCCTCCGGACTTCCTCTAATCCAGCACTCTTTATTGCTGTTACTGGAAATGTGCGAGCAACAGTGCTTTCCCCTTGAAACTGTTGTTGAACGGGCCTGCCACGCACCTGCCCGTTTATTCCAAGTAAAAAAGCGGGGCTTCCTGCGTGAGGGTTATTGGGCAGATATCGTAATCGTAGACCCTGCACAACATACAGATGTAAGTAAAAGCAAACTCTGGAGCAAATGCCAATGGTCACCTTTTCCTCATATCACTTTCACCAACTCCATCCATACCACGATTGTATCCGGACAAATTGCCTACCAAGAAGGAAAAGTTCATCCTTCAAGTCAAGGTCATCGTGTGGGTTTTGAGAAGCAAAGACGGTAATTCGATCTTTTCTCTCCGTTAATACAGCCCGTACAACTTTGATCCATTCCACTTCTGCCTTCCTGATTCTGTTTTTTATGCTGGGTTGTATACCTCTGGCCTCTGGAAAACTTGCTCAAAGTCGGCCCAATGATGTACTGGACACGACCGACGATCAGGGAATGGGCGATTTATCATGTATGGGCAACCAAATCCTTTGCACCCCGCATCTCGACCGTTTCCATTCTCAATCCACTCGATTTACTGACTTCCAGGTTAGCCCAACATGCAAGTCAACCCGTGCGGCAATTATGAGCGGAAGATTCCCTTTCGAAGTCGGAATTTCCCATACAATTTTACAGCGTGAAAGAATGGCATTACCGATTATCACTCTGCCCCAGGCTCTTCAGCACCCAAAAGTTATGGCAGACCTGCAACGGAAATATGACCTGTGGTGGGAATCACTTGGCCCTTTACTGATCAATGATGGATTGGGTAAAATTCCACCAGAGGACCATCACCTTATCCGTTTAGAAAAGAAACAGTTGGCAGAAGGAACAATTCCATTCCTGCAAATGAAAAACTAAACGAACATTACAGTGCTAAACATTCTTTGATTATGAATCATTCAAAAACTATTCTATTTTTTTTCTTTTTGGGTCTGCTGGTCTGTCCGGGATATGCGAAGCAGCCTAACATAATTTTAATTTTAATCGACGACCTGGGCTGGTCTGATATCGGGGCATATGGGAGTACTTTTTATGAAACCCCTCATATTGATCAACTGGCAAAAGACGGAGTCATCTTTTCCGATGCGTATGCCGCAAGCCCGGTCTGTTCCCCATCGCGTGCAAGTATTCTCACTGGAAAATACCCAAGCCGTATTAATGTAAGCTATATCAGTGGAACTACGGGACCGAAGGGAAAAGGCTATAAGCTCACAGCTCCCCGACCAGATGGCTTCATTGCCCACGATGAAATATCGATAGCTGAAGCCCTTCGCCGTCATACTTATAAAACCCTGCATATTGGAAAGTGGCACCTACAAAACCATACCGACCTCGGCACCGCTCATTTCCCGGAAAAGCACGGTTTTGATATCAATATTGCGGGCTTCAGAATGGGACAGCCAGGCTCTTATTACTTTCCGTTTAAAAGTGAAAAGCACCCAAGCACCAATGTGCCAGGCTTAGAGGATGGAAAAGAAGGTGACTATTTAACAGATACGCTCACAGACCGGGCCATCTCATTCATTAAACAAAATAAAGACCAGCCCTTTTTCATTAACCTTTGGTACTATACCGTGCACACCCCGATTCAGGCTAAAAAAAGTAAACTCGCCAAATACCAAAAAAAAGCCAATGACTTCGGATACTCTCGGAAACACAAATATGGGATACCGGTTTGGGACAGCGTGACCAGAAAGCGTCAGGATTCCCCTAGCTACGCATGTATGGTCGAAAGCATGGATGAAAATATCGGAAGAGTTCTTCAAACCCTAAAGACCCAGGATTTGGAAAAAGACACACTGGTCATTTTCTTTTCTGATAATGGCGGCCTTTCCACAGGGTCGGGCCTAAACTTACCCACATCCTGCCTTCCCTTACGAGCCGGCAAAGCCTGGCTTTACGAAGGAGGTATCCGGGTACCCCTGATCATGAAATTTCCCGGTAAAATTAAAGCAGGAACCAAAATACTAGAACCAGTTGTCGGCACTGATCTTTACCCCTCTATTCTAGACTTACTTGACCTTCCCCTCATTCCTGGCCAACACATGGATGGTGAGAGTGTGAAACCATTACTAACCGGGAAAAAATCCCTGAACCGGGAGGCAATTTATTTTCACTTTCCTCACTATCACCACATCAACTCCATGGGTCCAAGCGGAGCGATCCGTAAAGGGGACTTCAAACTGATTGAAGTGTTTGAGACTGGAAATTATGAACTTTATAATGTCCGTAAAGATATTAGGGAGGACCATGACCTTGCGAGTAAAATGCCAAAGTTAGTCGATGAATTGGCCAATAAGTTGAAGCAGTGGAGGAAGGAATCCAACGCCCGTGTGGCGGTTCTCAACCACGAGTATGACCCCACTTCTGATTTCAGAAAGAAAAAGAAATAATGCTGATCAAGGAAGCCATGGGTATTTTTTGAATTCGGGCTTCCTCTTTTCAAGAAAAGCTTTCTTACCTTCCGATCCTTCTTCAGATAAGTAATATAAAAGGGTGGCATTTCCCGCAAGCTCCTGGATACCGGACTGCCCATCAAGCTCTGCATTAAATGCAGACTTTAAGCAACGGATCGCAAGGGGACTCTTCTCCATGATTTCGCCAGCCCACTTCAGTCCTTCATCTTCCAGTTTATCAATGGGCACAACGGTGTTGACCAAGCCCATATCCAAGGCTTCTTTTGCATCATATTGTCGGCACAAATACCAAATTTCTCGGGCTTTTTTCTGTCCAACAATCCGGGCAAGATAACTGGCCCCCAGTCCCCCATCAAAGCTTCCAACCTTGGGCCCGGTCTGGCCAAATATCGCATTATCTGCGGCAATGGTAAGATCACAGACAACATGAAGTACGTGACCACCTCCGATCGCGTACCCTGAAACCAGAGCAATCACAACTTTCGGCATACTGCGAATCAGCTTTTGCAGATCCAGTACATTCAGGCGCGGAACCCCATCCTCTCCGACATAACCTGCATCACCCCGGACACTTTGGTCACCACCGGAACAGAAAGCATATTTCCCATCGGTGTGAGGACCGGCACCGGTGAGTAACACGACCCCAATATTTGGATCCTCACGGGCGTCTAAAAAGGCCTGATACATTTCGGTTACGGTTTTCGGGCGAAATGCATTTCGTTTGTGTGGGCGGTTGATGGTTACTTTCGCAACACCATCTGCTTTGTGATACAAAATATCTTCAAATTCTCCTACGGCTTCCCAGTTCATGATTCTTCCTTATCCCTAGGGAAAATGATTTCTCTACTTTCTTCGTCACTGTTGTAATCTACCTCTTTACCTTGCATACCCCACTTATCACGCAAATATTTTCTTTCTTCTTTCCAGTCCGCAAATGGTTTACCCCGTAAAGAAAGAAGCTTGTCTAAATTTTTCGATTCGTGCGTGGAAGTCTCGTCACTCATGGATTTAATCTCCGAATGCACCAATCCCCCTGTAGATTTTCGTATAAAAACCGATCATGTAAACGATTTGGACCGCCTTGCCAAAACTCAATGCTATTGGGCAGAAGATAATACCCTCCCCAGTGGGGGGGCTTGGGGGGATGTTCCCCGTACTTTTTTTTGGCTTCCAAAAAAGATTTCTCCAAAGTTTCCCGGGAATCAAGCTCTTCACTTTGGTTGGATGCCCAGGCTCCTAACTGACTAAGCAAAGGACGGGAACGGAAATACTCCTCAGCTTGAGAATCATCCACTTTAGAAACTTCTCCTGTAACCAAAACCTGACGCTGTAAGGAAAACCAAGGAAAATGTATACAAGCTTTGGGGTTGGAGGTTAAGTGTTTTGCTTTTCGACTGTTCTGATTGGTGTAAAAGATAAAACGGCCATTTTCGATTCCCTTGAGAAGAACCGCACGGGCAACCGGCCCATTTTGATCATCAACTGTAGATAAACTACAGGCATTGGGGTCGTAAACCTTTGAAGAAACCGCATCATCTAGCCAGGTCGCAAATTGAGAAAAAGGACACATGTGCAAGGAAGACCGTCTAAGAGGTTCTTGGTCATATTGCTCACGCATAGATTGTAGTTGGGTGTGGATATCAGTCATTATCGTAAACCATAGCAAAGAGCTGAATCATCGCAAAACAATTTCACGATTGGTCACTACCCTGCAAGACACTCTTCCTTATCTTGTTCACCTTGGTTTCTTTCGCTTTTTCAAGAATCTTTTTCCGCACTTTTATGTTTCCCAAAATAAGTCGGCGGGCTAAGTATCCACGCCATGTTTTACGAAACCAATGCAATTCGTGAACTGGTTCCACGACAGAAGCCAACTTATCTTTGTAGTCAAAATGCCCTGGCAGGAAGTCAACGGCTTTCCCTTCCCGCCAGATCTGTTGCAACCGGTATTGTAACAACTGTTTGCCCGGTGAATATTTTTTCCAACCGTCATCAAAGGCAAGGTGATGGAGTCCAATGCTCTGTTTACCAACGAGCTCAATTTGCCATGCTATGGGCTGCTCATCGACCTGCAGGACAGATAAATGAACCCTTCCCTGACCGGCAAGTTTTGGTAACAAGTCGAAGAAAAAACCACGCTTCCCCCGAGCGGTGTACAAGCCCGCACGCTCCTTGGACTTCCATGATTCAACTTCAACGACACAAGTCGCAGGCATCGTGGTTCGGACCTCATCAAAGGTGGTAAAAACATCAACTCGGATATTTCCTTTTCCGGCTAAAGATTTTTGATCATACCGGTAAGACTTTCGAGTTTTCCCACCGACTCGCAAAGACCAGTAGTCCTCAAAACTAGTATTCTTCGAAGGAACGAGGAACGAGGTATTTCGAGGCTTGCGATGAATAGTAAGGAACTTACTTACTGCTATTTTTGACTCAAAATAAGCTGACCAAAAAGAATCCTGCATTAAGGGAATCCAGCAAAATAAAAATTCACCCAAAAGGCTTTCCAGTCCATTGATTAGCGGAAGGGCTGCATCGAACATACATACAGGATGGAAGTAATTGGCTTCGTCGTATACAAAAGGCCACAAACCTTTGGTTCCAAGTAAACCAGGTCGTTCCACAAATGGCCAAAAACCTACCAGTTCCCCCGTATGTGACCGTGCCACAATAATAATAATTTGAATACCAGGAGTTTGCCGCTTTAGCCATTCTTGTAGCCAAGGTGTTGAGAAATAAAAATTCTCCAGATCAGAGGAGGCAAGTAGGTCATCAATTTCAACCTGATGTGCATCTATCCAATCTCGGCTGCGAATAATTTGAGTACTAACTTTCATGCCCCTTGAATAAAGGGGTATCATACTAAGAAATTTTTTACACCACTAAGTTGGTAAAGTCTTCGTACTCTGCACGAAAGCCACCATCAATACCTCGGCAGAGAACAGCTACAGCATCATGGGAGTGAAGAGATTCAAAGTGCGAGCATACGACCCTGAAATCAATAATTCTGTTATCATCAGATAATTGATCATAGAGTAAGCGGGCGGCATCTTCTACAAACTTTACTTTAGCTCCATTCATCTCTGCAAATGCCTGCTCATCTTCACGGCGCACCATGACCTGTGTTTCAGTGTTTAACCCATTAATACACATATCTCGTAATTCTAAAAGAGAAACTTCCCGGTCAGGGTGTACCTCTACACTCACCCTGGCTTTGCTGCGCTGGGAATGAGGAATGGCGAGAAGAGCACGGGTCTCGCGGGCGTGCTCTGATAACTCTGAGGCACATGGGCAGGCGGAGGAATAAACAAAGTCGAAGTGTATAATTTTCCGTACTCGGTCTGCACGATCAATTAATCCCTCAAAGCTGCACCCGTAATATTGATAACCTTCAAGCCCACTACGAAGACTTCGTTGAATCATCGGATAAGAAAAATCTGCCTTAATACGGGCTTCTTTTGAATCAAGTTTGGATTTATAATGCCTCAGTATACCAGCAAGAATCTCGGGTGAAAAAACCTCATTTTTATACTCGTAAAAAATGCGAATAATTCGAGACATGTTGATGCCTTTTTTGTCGGCATCCAAGCTAACGGTTCCGGTTACACTAGTCTCAACTGCCAAATCTTCTCCATCGGGCCCAACAAATCGTAGAGGTAATTTGAAACCTGAAATCCCAACCTGTAAAATTGGTACATTTGCCCCTTCCATTTCAGAGTTTCCAGAGTTTTGTACATCAGGCAAAGATGCACGATACTCGGGGGTGACAACAAAAGAGTCATCATACTCTCGCTTCAGTGGTTTTTGTTGATCGCTTGGGGTTTCCATAACAAATATTATTTACAAGATTGGCTAAAGTGCAAGTCGAGGGTCAAAGATCGTCGTAAAAAACTATTTAGATTTTCCTTGGTTAGCTACCGCATCCATTGCTTTGGCTACTTTTTCTGGGTCGCCCAAATACTGGCGATTGGTGGGCTTAAGGTTCTCGTCTAAGTCGTATACTAAAGGCATGCCGGTCGGAACATTCATGCCAATAATATCATCTTCGTTTACCCCATCTAGGTATTTGATAAGAGCCCGCAAAGAATTACCATGAGCGGCAATTAAAACCTGCTTTCCCGATTTAATTTGGGGAACAATGGTATCTTTCCACAAGGGCAAGAAGCGGGCCACTGTATCCTGTAAGCACTCAGTGAGCGGGATGTTACTATCATCTAAATGAGCGTAACGGCGATCCTTTCCTGCATACCCAGCGTCTTCTTTGCTCATAGCAGGAGGTGGAATATCGTAACTTCTTCGCCACACAAGAACTTGATCATCACCATGTTTCTCTGCAGTCTCTGCTTTGTTTAAACCCTGCAGGGCACCGTAATGCCTCTCATTTAACCGCCACTCCCTGTGAACAGGAATCCAAACCTGTTCCATTTCAGTGAGAGCCAACCAGAGAGTACGAATAGCCCTTGTCAGGACGGAGGTATAAGCAACATCAAATTCAAAGCCCTCAGCTTTTAAAAGTCTGCCTGCTTCTCGCCCTTCCCTTTCACCCTGTTCTGTCAAGTTGACATCATGCCAACCAGTGAAGCGATTTTCCAGATTCCATTGGCTTTCGCCATGACGAAGTAAAACTAATTTGTACATATTGTAAAAGGTGTAAGCGGTGGGTGATAATTAAGATTGGTAAATATATAAAACATAAAACGAAAAGCGAATAAATTTCATCCGTCTACTCGAGTCTGAATATTCTTAATACATTCTTTTCTGAAAATGGAGGGAATCGTCTTTGCATAAACATCAAAGTACAATAGTTTAGGGTATATTTTTATGATCTTCAGCCGTTTACTTTTTCTCTTCATCTTCATTCCAATCGCAGAACTTTTTTTACTCCTACAAATTGGAGCAAGGGTTGGGCTGATGCCCACCTTGGGATTGATTGTATTTACCGGGATCTTAGGAGCTTCCCTTGCTCGCCAACAAGGGTTGACGATTTTACAAAAAATTAAATCTGAAATGCAGCAAGGACGTCCTCCCGCCATTGAAATGGTAGAAGGGGCAATGATTGTCATCGGTGGCGTTGTACTACTCACTCCAGGGGTGCTAACTGATTTCCTTGGTTTTGCTTTGATGGTCCCAACATTCAGAAGATCCGTTGCTTCCAAAATACAGAAAGGATTTAGTAAAAACTTTCAAGGAGGCCAATCTTTTCATACAAATTCAAGCAACTTCAAATCCTCTAATTTTAAGAATAAAGATGAAGATGTCATTGATGTCTAAGATTTTAATTCCCTTTCTTCTCACCGGTCTCTGTGGATGTGGTGGAACGGGACTTGACGGCGAATACATTGGGCAGATTGGAACCAAGCAAAATGTATCCATCCGTTTTTTTGATGGCAATAAAGCTGAAATCAAAGGGTATTGGAATCAAGACCTTACAGGAGAATTTAAAACATCATCCATCAAAGGAGAAAATGTAGATTCTATTGTTTTCTTAGGACCGAGTGAAAAACCTTTTAAATTACGGGTTTGCTACAATGTGGAAGATGACAACATTGAAATTCTCGCCATCCATTCCAGGGTTTTCGGGCCCGGTGCGAGGTACATACAAACTGAAAAAGATTCTACTTTTGAGAATCAAAACCCAAAGTTTTACCGGGTTAAATAAACCTTTACTTCACGGATCCCCGGTTACTTTTTTTTCGATTTCATGCCTAAGAGAGTTGGTAAACTCCTCCCCTTTTCCCTCACGGCGGGCGACTTCTACATAGAAAGGGATATAATCATTTATCTCCAATGCCTTAAGAGCAATGTTGTGAAATGCCTCAGCTTGATCGATAAAGTAAGTGTTATCACCAAAAGAAATGGTGATTCCAGATTCACTTTTAAATACTGTCAGACTGGGTGTTCCTTTTTCGTTCATTAGGCTTCTACCCTGATTCCAAAACTATCCAATCACAAGTTTTCTTTATCCCTCAACCATATCACCTTTGACAACAATCGGGCTGTAAATGTTTTTCCTTCCTTACAAAGATGACAACCCAACCCGAAGGTTTGCCTGGGTTACCTGGTGTTTGATTCTAATAAATTTATGGGTGTTTTTTTCATACCAGTTGCCACTAGATGCAAATGCTCAAATTTCTTATTTCTCAAAATTTGGGTTTATTCCTTTCACTTTTTTTAAGCAATTTTCACCTTTAAATTTGGAGGGCATGGTGTCGGAATGGACCACCGTTTTTACATCCATGTTTAGCCATGGCGGCCTCCTCCACCTCCTTGGAAATATGCTCTTCCTCTACCTGTATGGGGATAATGTGGAGGATGCGATGGGCAAAGGCAGGTATATTTTATTCTTCTTACTCTGTGGGATCTCTGCAGCCTTTGCCCAGGCATTCGTGGATCCCTTATCAAAAGTCCCGCTAGTTGGAGCTTCCGGGGCGATTTCCGGAGTGATTGCGAGTTACCTTTTGCTCTACCCGAGGGCAAATATACGGGTCTTTTACTGGTTCATTATTTTTGTGGGAACAGTATATTTACCAGCTTATTTACTTCTTGGCTTCTGGATCTTTGAACAAATCATAGCCTTACCTGAATCCATGAAAGAAGCTGGTGGAATTGCCATTTCCGCACACATTGGAGGTTTTACCGTAGGCTTGCTGTTAACTCCATTCTTTAAACGAAGCGAAATTAAGTTATTTCAAAATGCAAATACTCGTGCTTTTTCTCGCAAATCGAAAAGGGTTTGATAGGGTCTGTTCTCTTTAGCCTTACCAAGATTTACAGATTAAAGAATTCTAAGAATTTCATATAAGTACAACTTGCTCCCTCCACCCTTTCAAATTCAAAACTAACTTCAAAACTCACCCTGATTTTATGGAAAAAGCATATTCACCTAAAGAAGTAGAAGACCGCTTGTACGCAAAATGGTTACAAGACCATTCATTCCAAGGTAAGGTAGACCCGGATAAAGATTCTTATTCCATCGTTATCCCCCCCCCCAATGTAACTGGTGTGCTTACCATGGGTCATGTGTTGAATAACACTATCCAGGACATTCTTGCAAGACGGGCAAGGCAGTTGGGGAAATCCGTGCTATGGTTGCCTGGGACAGACCACGCCGGGATCGCCACACAAACTAAAGTGGAGCAGGCGCTCAAAAAAGAAGGAAGTTCCAGGCAAGCTCTCGGCCGGGAAGAATTTAATACCCAGGCCTGCCTATGGAGGGACAAGCATGGAGGGATCATTCTCAATCAATTAAAAAAACTCGGGTGCTCATGTGATTGGGACAGAAATGTTCACACCCTGGATGACGATTATTCAAAGTCGGTCCTAACCGCTTTTGTTAAACTTTTTAAAAAGGGATATGTATACCGAGGGCAAAGAATGGTTAATTGGTGCCCTTCGAGTTTAACCGCTATATCTGATGAGGAGGTAATTATGAAGCCTCAGTCCAGTATCCTGTACAAGATCAAATACGATATCATGGAGAACCCAGGCTCCTACCTGGAGGTCTGCACCACACGCCCCGAAACAATTCTTGGAGATGTGGCTCTTGCGATACACCCGGAGGATCCGAGATGGGAAAAACTGAAAGGTTTACATGTTACCCGACCGCTCAACCCGGTTGCGATTCCGATTATTGCTGATGAAGCCGTTGATCAGGAATTTGGCACTGGCATATTAAAAATTACCCCGGCTCACGATAAATTAGATTTTGAGATCGGGAAGAGGCATGATCTTCCGGTCATAGAAATCCTTAATCCTGATGGTACCCTCAATGAAATTGCGGGTCCTGAATATGTCGGAATAGATCGATTTTCCGCACGAAAACTGATCAGTTTGAAGCTTAAAGAAAGCGGGAATCTTATCGAAGAAAAACCGTACCAAAATAATGTAGGCTTTTCCGAAAGAGCAGATGTACCGATTGAACCAAGACTTTCTGAGCAATGGTTCTTGCAATACCCCCGCGTCAAGGAGGCTAAAAAAGTAATCGAAGGTGGACATATCAAATTCTTTCCCGGGCGTTGGGAAAAGAACTATCTTCACTGGATGAACAATATCCAAGACTGGTGTATCAGTCGACAATTGTGGTGGGGGCATCGCATACCAGTCTGGTACAAAAAAGGAGCATCAAAAACAGATCCAGAGAATTGGCACGTTTCAGTTTCTGGGCCCTCGGATCCTGAAAACTGGGAGCAGGACGAAGATGTCCTTGATACCTGGGCATCTTCCTGGTTGTGGCCTTTGGCCACATTAGGTTGGCCAGATGACAAGGCGATGGTACGCAAAGGACTCGATTACTTTTATCCCACCTCAGTCTTGGTTACAGGGCCCGATATTATTTTCTTTTGGGTGGCCCGTATGATTATGGCAGGACTGGAGTTTAATGGCAGATCATACAAGCCAGAAGACGATATTCCAGATAGTGACCTAGCCAACCGTGTTCCTTTTGACAATGTATACTTTACTGGAATTATACGAGATGCTGAAGGTAGAAAAATGTCAAAGTCACTGGGTAATTCCCCGGACCCGTTAGACTTGATTGAAAAATATGGGGCAGATGGGCTCAGGCACGGGATTATGAGTATCGCTCCTAAGGGCTCAGATATTCGGTTTGCCGAGGAGCGTATCGAGCAGGGACGAAACTTCTGTAACAAACTTTGGAATGTGTCACGATTTCGAACCCTTTGCGGGAGCACGAGTCAAAATCACTCTCAAGTTCAAATTCTATCCAGGATAAAACCAGAGCAAGTCAAAGATGAGGATCATGCCATTCTTATCAGCCTGCAAAGAACGATCGATGAGGTAGAGAAAGCGTATAAAACTTTTGAGTTCAACACCATTCTGCACTCCATTTACAAATTCTTCTGGAGTGATTTCTGTGATTGGTATGTCGAGAATTCTAAAAATAGAATCAAGGAGGAAACGACCAAGGATACTTGCCTAGCTGTACAAGATATTTGCTTACGGGAAATGCTTTTACTCCTTCACCCCTTCACCCCTTTTATTACCGAAGAATTATGGTCACTTCTTGGATTCAGTAACGGCGTTTCGATACAAGGCATTCGCCCCACAACCAATGAGGAATTAAAGGATCTGCTTGCGGGGGCCAATATTGTGCTCAACCCGAGTGCTGAAAAAGAAATCGCTGCTATTCGTGAACTTGTTACCCAGTTGCGGGCTCTCAAAGCGGAAAGAAACCTGTCAAGTAATCGAAATGTTGAGTTCTTTTATGTAGCGGACGCAGAAAACGGGCACCTTATAGCAAAGGCAGGGCAGGCCATTTTAGATGCGGTTGGGGCAAAGGCACTTAACGCCGCAGACTGCCCACCATCAGGGCTACCCGCGGTTGCATCCACACTCGGTTCTTTTTATTTGGACTTATCATCTGGTGTAAATGTGGCAGAAGAAATCACTAGAATTACAAAAGAGATAGAAAGTCTGGGGAAGATTATAAAGTCGATAGAATCCAAGTTGGAAAATGAAAAGTTTGTGTCAAAAGCACCGGAGGCTGTGGTAGCAGGAGCAAAAGCTCAATTAGCTGACAATCAAGCAAAGCTCAAAGAATCTGAAGATATTCTCCAATCTCTTAAGATCTAGCCGGATGCTTGAAATCTCTGCTTTTGCCGACTGGGTATTTCAGGCAATGGTGGGAGGTCCTCGGTCGTTTCTTTTTCGCCCAAGATTTGAAGTGCCTCTTTTTGCAAAGATTCCCAGCGGGGATAATTGAAGCCAGGGCTGTGAGTGATAAGGGAAAGTAAGCTTTTCCACTCTACTTTTACCCGCTCCCAATCCCCCATTGAAAGATCTGAGCCTTTCAACTCAATGCTTTTAATCATACTTTCATCCCGAATCATCTCGGCTGCACCCTCCCCATACTCCATAGGTAATCCTGCTTTTAAATAACCCGGGCAATCTTTGAAGTCAAAAGCCTCCCGGCAAACCAATGACAAGCGAGATTCTATTTGGCTTAGAGCACGAAAACGATGGCCTGCCCTCAGGTTAGCCAAATCTAAAACTAATTCCTCGATTGGGTAGTTATGATCCTCTAGGGCTACAGCAATGGCCAACCCTTCCCCTCGTGAAAAACAGCTGAAGACTTTTCCGCGTTGAGTGGGCTTTGCATTGGCATCAATTAAACCCAACTCAAACCATGCCTCGGCAGCCGATAAATTACTTAAATTACCGCGGCTCATGGACCCAATATTCTCTTTAAATGGGGAATCGTAGACCCGGGTAGTTTTTCGCAAAGTAGGATTGAGTAGCATTTTCCCCCGGGCATCCCTCCAAGCAAGCACAGTCGCTTCCTCATATCTTAATCGGGCTCCCAATACTTTACCCCGATCCACAAATTGCTCGAAAACTCCACCGCATGAAACCAATGGCAGGAATTCTTTTACTACATTTTCCAAATCCTGGCGCTTCCATTTCTTTCGATTTAATACCTTACGCTCCTTGGGCGGTCGGGTTTGAACAGCTTGATTTAATTTATGCCGAAAAGATTTAATCAAAGTGACCTGCGTACGGTTGGAATTATCTTCATACACCGCAATCGGTAACTCTCTGCCGTAAGCTGGGTCACTCCTTTTACCAAAGCGGCACGGATTTCCTGCATTCACCTTATTCAAAGTATTGGGCAGGCTAAGTGCCTTTACCCATTCCCCTTTATGTAAAACTAGGGCATCCCCTAGCCTAGCCTGTAATTTCCCGCCCTGCCGTTCCCACAAACCAACTGAATTCCTCATTTCGATAACGTGATCCCGTTGATCATCCTCTTCTTTTGTCCTTTCCTCAGGGATTGGATGAGCTTCCCTGGTTGTAATAAAAGCAGATAAGGAATCCCGGAATCCCAAACGTAAATCTTGTTCAGAAAAAAAACGATTCACCAACCATCTTGCAGCTTCGATATGGTTCTTTTTTTGATCAACAGCGTCGCTCATTACACGGATCAAAGCTGGCCAGTCCAAGGTGGTTGACCGTTTTAATTTCAGGGGCCTGGCGTCTGCCATCCTTGCCTGTTTGGGGACCACAATAATAAAGCCCCGATCATCCAAACCACGCCTACCCGCTCGACCAAACATTTGAAGAAGTTCATCAGGCCGAAGCATATAAATTCCATCATCCATTCGATACTCTCGATCGGTAACCAGAACCGAGCGCATTGAAAAATTGATTCCTGCCGCTAGCCCAGTTGTTGCGACTACCACTTGTAATTGCCCCGCTTTGGCCAAGGGCTCAACCAATCCTGAACGTTTTTTATAGTCAAGCCCACTGTGATGATAAGCGACCCTCCTCTTCAGAAGCGGGATTAATTCTTTTCCTGCCACTTTTTTCTGCTCAGCCGTAAGTTCCAAAGTATCAACTATGGGAAGTTCCTCAGCCAATTGCTTCGCTAATTCCTCTGCAGCTTTCCTGCGCGGAGCAAAGACCAATAATGGGCCGAGGTTTGAACTTAAAGCAGCATGAACGAGCTTGGGCAGATGACCCCGAATCTTTCTGCCCTGAAATGGTCGACGCAGTAAAGCTTCAGCAAATACCTCTTCCAGGGGGACTGGGCGTTTTCCTTCAGTTACCAATGAAACCTTTCGGCCATGACCCCGAAGCCAGTCAGCCACCTCTAGAGGGTTAACCACACTGCCACTCATTAAAAGTAAACGCACTTGATTGGAGGCAATGGCAAGGGTGACTTCATACCCTGGCCCTCGCCTCAGATCTCCCAGCATCTGGTATTCATCCACCACAAACAAATCTGGCCCCTGCCCCTTGCTAATCCTCGCTCGCTGCGTCTCTAAAGTAGCAACAATTATGCGGGCGTTTGGTTTGTAACGAAGATCGCCGGTAACGAGTCCAACCTCCCACCCCCTCTGCTGCCACTCACGAAATTTGTCATTCGCAAGGGCTCTTGTTGGCACGGTGTATACAGCACGTCCCTTCCACCCACTTTCTATTAATTGTTCAAAAACATATGTTTTGCCGGCACCCGTGGGGGCATGCAAAACAACATCATCCCCATCTCGAAGACAATTAAGTGCTTTCCTTTGCCATCCATCCGGTAAAGAAAGTCTTTCTCCAAATTGAGTGCTGTGTGTTTGCATTTTTTCTGCTTTGTTATTGCTTATCATAAAGTATGAAATCCAGACCACAACTTTCGATCGCAAGATATCCTAAAACATTCTAGACTATCATGATTAATATCATTGCCGCCTGTGACCGAAACCGTTTGATCGGAAAAAATGGGACTTTGCCATGGAAAATACAGAAGGATTGGGACTATTTTCTTAAAACTACTAAAAATGGAGTTTTAATCATGGGACGGAAGTGTTACGAGGACTTCCAAGACCATGTATCTTCCTATGAGATTATTGTCTTAAGCAAAAAAGGGCAAAAATGCTTCTCCCAGGCAAAGTGTTCAGCTTCGCTTCAAGAAGCAATACAGTTGGGGTTAGAAGCCAAAAAAACTCTTTGGATTTGTGGTGGCCGAAAAGTGTATGAGGAAGCTATGCCCATAGCAGATCGACTTTACCTTACTCAAATTGATCAAGTATATGAAGGGGATGTCTATTTCCCTCCCTGGGAAAAGATATTCAATCACCCATTATCTTCAAGTACAGATAAAGAAAAAGGCGTGGGGTTAGAATTCTTAGTACTTGGAAAAAAATAATTTGTGATCCCATTGGCTTGCTTCTTCTGATTCATCAGCTACGATAAAATCCGCAATTTACCATGGATAAACTTACATTTTTAACAACAAATGATCTAGAAAAGGTCAAAATTGAGTTTGGCACTCCAACCTTTGTGTACGATGAACAAATCCTTC
>ERZ1046876.1156-NODE-1156-length-17810-cov-4.473951_pt1 | contig 17810 bp, 20 predicted proteins | sample MGYA00383094_ERZ1046876 | MGnify/ENA primary metagenome ERZ1046876 (study PRJEB29581, sample SAMEA5548364) | metagenome | biome: marine; feature: coastal; material: water | depth 50 m | study: Short-term variability in the microbial, nano- and picoplankton...
TAATATATTTTCTGATAAAGATACTGCATTAGAAGAATAGAAAAAATATAAAAGAAATAAAGATAATAAGAAAGAAAATAGTATAGAAATATTAGAAACTACAATAGAGAGCTTTCTAGATGAGTTTTGAAGGTATAATAATATAAAAGTTCCTATCAATGGAGCTATCAAAAGTAATATTGCACGGCTCATCATCCTTTTAACTCCGACAAATCATCTACATCAATAGATTTTTTATTTCTAAATACAACAATTAAAAGCGCAAGTCCTATCGCAGATTCTGCAGCAACTACAGTCAATACAAAGAAAACAAAAACTTGACCTGTTAAATCGCCAAGATAGTTACCTAATGTTATTAGATTAAAATTTACGGATAAGAACATAAGTTCGAGTGACATTAATAAAACAAGTATATTTTTTCTATTTATAAAGATTCCAGCAATAGATAGTGTAAATATTATTGTGCTTAGAATTAAATAATAACTTATTGGAATCATTTTATTCTTTTAATCCTGTAATTATTTTGAGTCTATCTTTTTTTGAGACTTCTATTTGTTTTGATGGATCTTGATATTTATTCTTAGGATTTTTCCTATAAGTAAGGACTATTGCAGATAGTATTCCTAACAATAGAATCAATCCTGCTATTTCAAACTCTAATATATATTTAGTAAACAGAAGATATCCTAAGTTTTCAGTATTACTCTCACTAATTATTGTTATATTTTTTACTGCATTGTAATCAATATTTTCAAAAGTATTTATGAAAAAGAAGATGATAAGAATATTAAATATTATAAATACTGCTAATCCTACTGGTAAGTACTTTATATAAGATGCGCTCTTTTTTGCAATATTTATATCTAGCATCATTACCACAAATAGGAAGAGAACCATGACAGCTCCCACGTAAACAAGAATTAGAATAATTGACAAGAACTCTGCACCCATTAACAACCAAAGTACTGCAGAAAAAAAGAAAGAAAAAACTAAATTAATGACAGATAAGACAGGGTTAGATGATGTAATTACTTTTATTGACGACACTATTAATAAAGTACTGAATAAGAAAAATATAATTAGTTCAATGTTCATAATTTATTCGCATCTCTATCTTTCAATTCTTGCTGCTCATACAAATCACCAATCTTTAAAAGATCTATTTTATTCATCACACTATCTTTTCTATGCTCAAAATGATATTCGAAAATGCTAGTTTCTACAATTGCATCTACAGGGCATGCTTCTTCACAAAAACCACAATAAATGCATTTAAAAAGATCAATTTCATATCGTGTTGTACGCCTTGTATTGTCATCTTTTCTTTCCTCTGTATCAATGTTGATTGCGAGTGCAGGACATACAGCCTCGCAAAGTTTACAACCTATACATCTTTCTTCTCCATTAGGATATTTTCTCAGTGCATGCAAACCCCTAAATCTAGTTGATTGAGGAGTTTTTTCATCTGGATACTGTATTGTTATTGATTTTTTATACAGTTTTTTACCAGTAATTCCTAAACCTTTAAGAATTTCTAAGAAAAATAAACTTTTTATAAATTTGATTATTTTGTTCATAATTAGAGTGGTAAATATTTGAAATAAATTAATACACCGATAATAGTAAGCCAAAAAAATGTTATTGGTAGAAAAACTTTCCAGCCTAGACGCATGATCTGATCATATCGATACCTTGGAAGTGTTGCTCTTAACCATAAAAAAATAAAAATAAAAATCATTGTTTTTAGAGCTAACCAAATAAACCCTGGAATAAAAGAAAAATATGAATTTAAAAATGTACCTTGGAACGGTGATAGCCAACCTCCAAAAAACATAATAGACGCGAGTACACTAATAAGTATCAAGTTCATGTATTCGGCTAAGAAAAACATAGCAAATGCCATACCTGAATATTCAACATGAAACCCAGCAACTATCTCTGACTCTCCTTCTGAAACATCAAATGGTGCACGATTAGTCTCTGCAACACCCGCAATAAAATATATTAAAAATAATGGAAATAATGGTAGCCAAAACCAATTAAAAATTGTACCAGATTGTGATTTAATAATTTCTTGTAAATTTAAACTACCAGAAAGCATGAGCACACCAACTAAAGCAAAACCCATTGCAATTTCATATGCAATAATCTGCGCTGCTGATCTCATTGATCCAAGAAACGCGTATTTAGAATTAGATGCCCATCCAGCAAGGATAACGCCATAAACACTTAATGAGGTTAATGCTAAAATAAATAACAATCCTGCGTTGATATTAGAAATGATAAAATACTCTGATAGCGGTATTACTGACCAAACAAGTAAAGATGGGACTAACATTAACATAGGGGCTGTTAAAAATATTCCTTTATTTGCATTTGTTGGAATTATAATTTCTTTTGAAACTAATTTAAGCACATCAGCAATTGGCTGAAGTAAACCATATGGGCCAACCCTCATTGGTCCCATTCGTGATTGCATAAAACCAATAATTTTTCTTTCTGAGTAAGTTACATAAGCAACAATTAAAAATAATGGTATAACTACTAGCAATATAGAAGTTAGAGTGTTTATGAGGTATAAGATTATTTCCATAACTAAGTTTTAATATAAGTACTATTTGCGCCTATTTTTTGTTTATATCTACCACTAATTTTAATCAATATTACGTTATCAGGCTTCTTGTGAGACTTTTGGGTGATATTAATTTTAAGTTTATTATTATTTTCATTAAGAGTAATTTTTTCATCATTAGCTATGATGTTATCGATTGGCACGCTCATAAAATTATCATTGTCATGTGTCGTCAAAAGAGACTGACATCTTCTCAATGTAGGATTTATAGAATTAGAAGATCTAATAATAATTTTTTCTAGGTTTTCATTTTTATATTTTTCAGAAGAATTATTGAGAATGACATAATTATCATTAACATTAATCATGGATAAGATTTTATTTATTTCTTTATCTACGTGAGAACTATTAATAGTTATATCAAGGTTCTTAGCTATACACGATAGAATATCAGTTCCTTTTTTTGAATCTCCTTTTGGCATAACTGCTTGATTAAATCTTTGAAGTTGTTTATTTGTATTCAGATATGATCCGTTTGATTCTTGCTGAACAGCCAATGGAAAAACAATATCAGCATATTTTTGTATAGCTTCGGTCATATATGATGAGAAAAATATATTTGATTTTGATTTCTTTAACCTGTCAATAATTCTTATGTCATTAGAAAAATCGTATTCCGGCTCTAAATTATAGATTATCAATAAGTCATCCTGTTTCTCGAGCAATTCATATTCATTATCATTAAAGTCATCTACAGAAACTCCTCCTGGTAATCTGTGAGGTACAAGTCCCATAGCCCATGCTCCTGATGTATTAGATTGATCACCAAGTAATGCTAAATTTGCATTTACATTTTTTGCGTACCTGCTTGCTTCATTAAGTATATCTGAGTAATTATTTAAGTATGATACTGACGGTCCTACTATAATTAAGTTTTTCTTATTACTTTCAATCCTAGAAAGATAATTATTCTCTGAATCGTTTAAGAAACAATCAATCTGTGATGCATTTAAAATTTCTGAATTGGTAGTATCAAAGTTTTCTGTATACTCGTAAGTAGATAAAGATATGATTTTTGTAGAATTGTTTTTAACTGCATTTCTAAGGTAGATTGATAAAATAGGAAATTCTTTAGTAATGTTTACACCTATCAAAATAATATTATCCATATTACAAATATCACTTAGTTTCACATCAAATGAAGGTATAGTTGGATATTTATCTTGATATCTAAAATCACATTCTTTAGCTCTATGATCAATTTTAGTAATACCTTTTGCTCTTAGTATTTTTTGAAACATATACATTTCTTCACATGTCGCTTGCGCAGAAATGATTCCTGAGGCATTGAGTGAATATTTGTCTATTTGCTCAGAAAAATATTTAGATAATTCTTCAAGGTTCGTTTTAATAAGTTTATCGTCTTCTCTAATTAATGAATGAAGTATTCTTTCTTCTGATTCTATTCCTTCATGGCTAAAACGATCGCTATCGGATAACCACGATAGATTTATTTCCTCATTCTCCTTTGGAATAGATCTTTTTATTATATTTTTATAAGTATGATGATAAATGTTAGAGCCAAGACAATCGTTTGGAGATATTGAAGCAGTCTGTTTTAAGTCCCAAGTTCTAGCGCTATATTTATACAAATTATTATTTAATGCTCCAACAGGACATAAATCAATGACATTACCTGAAAGTTCTGACGAAAGACCTTCGTTTATAAAAGTTTCAATTTTTGTATTCTCACCTCTTCCGGTCATACCGAGCTCTTTGATGCCTGCAATTTCATCTCCAAATCGAACGCATCTACTACAATGAATACATCTAGTCATTTCAGTTGTTACAAGATTACCAATATCTTTATCGATTACTGTTCGTTTAATCCCTTCATAAGAAGATTTATGATCACCATGCTCCATTGAAATATCTTGTAATTCACATTCACCTGCTTGGTCACAAACAGGACAATCAAGCGGATGGTTAATTAACAAAAATTCCATAGTATTTTTTTGAGCATCTTCTGTTACTGCGCCTAATGTATTAATTTTCATGCCGTCTCTTACTATTGAAGAGCATGCGGGTTGAGGGTATTTTGCTCCTTCAACTTCTACAAGACACATCCTGCAACTTGCAACAATACTTAATCTTTTATGATAACAAAACCTAGGTATATGGATATCGTTACGATCTGCTACTTGGATGATTGTTTCATCATCGCTTGCCTCATATTCTTTATTATTAATATATATTTTCATTAGTTTATAATTGACTGTCTTTTATCAACAAAGTATTCGAATTCACTCCAGAAATTTTTCAAGAAACTTTTTACTGGCATTGCAGCTGCATCTCCCAATGCACATATACAATGTCCTTCTATTTGATTAGCGACCCTATCTAATAAATCTAAATCTTTTTGTTCTCCTTTACCTGATTTAATTTTAGTTAAAGTTCTATATAACCATCCAGTTCCCTCTCTACATGGTGTGCATTGTCCGCAAGATTCTGCGTAGTAAAACCTTGATATTCTCTCAAGAACTGAAACCATACAAGTAGATTCATCCATTACTATAATACCTCCAGAACCAAGCATTGTTCCAATCTTCATTAATGATTCATAATCCATTGAAGTATCAATAATATCTAATCCTTTTACAACCGGCACTGAAGAACCACCTGGAATAACAGCTTTCAATTTTTTATCATCTAATATTCCATCGCATTGTTCTAATAATTTCGAGAATTTTATTCCTAAAGGAGCTTCTATAACTTTAGGAGTTTTTAAGTGTCCACTCATGCAAAACATTTTTACGCCATCAGATTCTTTTTCCCCAAGATTTTTATACCACTCAGAACCGTTTTTCAATATATAAGGTACTGTAGCTAATGTTTCTGTATTATTAATAATAGTAGGTTTGCCATAAAGACCTTGAACCGCAGGGAATGGAGGTTTAATTCTTGGCATACCTCTTTTACCTTCTATAGACTCTAACATAGCTGTTTCTTCTCCAACTATATAAGCCCCAGCTCCGATTAAAGGAATTATATTTATAGATATACCTGAACCTAAAATATTATTACCAATAAGATTTTGAGCATACGCATTTTTGATAGCTTCATTAATTATCAGCCACTGGTCGCCAATAAATTCACCACGTAAATAATTATAACCAACAGATGCCCCTATGGCATAACATGCTATCAACATCCCTTCTATTACAGAATGAGGGTTATACCGTAATATATCTCTGTCTTTACAAGTTCCTGGCTCACTCTCATCAGAATTACAAACAAGATATTTTTGAGAATTATCAGAAGTGATGAATGACCATTTTAACCCTGTTAGGAAACCTGCTCCTCCCTTTCCTTTAAGACCAGATTCTTTGACTAACTTAATTATTTCAGATTTTTTAGTTTTACTAGAAATGATATTTTTCCAAGCCGTATATCCGCCAAGTTTAATATATGTATCTATGCTTGATGGGTTATTCTCATCAAATGTTTGCGTACATAACTTAATCATCATTTAATCCATCTAATATTTTATCTATTTTTTTAAATGTTAAGTTTTCATAATTTATATGATTAACCTGCATCATTGGCGCTCCATTGCATGCTGCCAAACACTCCATTTCATTTTTTAGATAAAATTTATTATCTTTAGTTGATTCTCCAATTTTAATTTTTAATTTTTTTTCAATATAATTTACGATCTGATCTGAGTCTCTAAGCATGCATGAAACATTAGTACAAACGGATATTACATTTCTACCTACTGGCTCTAAATTAAACATCGAATAAAACGTCGCTACTTCATAAATATCAATTTTTTTGACATTAAGGTAATCAGATAGTGATGTTATGCAACCATCACTAAGATATCCATTATTAATATGTTGTATAACAAGCAAAGATTCGATTATAGAAGACTTGCTTTTATCTATTGGAAATTTATTTCTTATAGAGTCAATTTCTTTTTTTATTTCAGGTGATAATATAAAATCATCTTTTATCATCTATCTATCTCACCAAAAACTATATCTTGAGTGCCAATAATTGTGACAACATCTGAAAGCATATGTCCTTTAGACATTTCATTCAGTGCAGCTAAATGAGGAAAACCAGGCGCTCTAATCTTTAGCCGATAAGGTTTATTTGCTCCATCTGATATCATATAAATTCCAAATTCACCTTTTGGAGCTTCGACTGCTGCATAAGTTTCACCTTCAGGCACACAATACCCTTCGCTAAATAATTTAAAATGATGTATCAGTGATTCCATTTTATCTTTCATCACATCCCTATTTGGTGAAGCAATTTTTGAATTCGATGATATATATTCACCTCTATCTTTTTTTAGCCAATGACAACACTGTTTTATAATTTTAGCTGATTCTCGCATTTCTTGCATCCTAACTAAATACCTATCATATGAGTCTCCTTCAGTCCCTATAGGAATATCAAACTTAAGATCTTTATAGATTTCATATGGTTGTTTTTTCCTAAGGTCCCAACTCACTCCAGAACCTCTTAACATTGGTCCAGTAAAACCTAAATCTATAGCTCTCTCAGGTGATACAACGCCAATACCAACAGTTCTTTGTTTCCATATTCTGTTGTCTGTCAATAGATTTTCATACTCATCAACATTTTTGGGAAATCTATCAACAAAACTATCTATAAAGGCTAATAAGGTACTTTCTCTATTATAATTAAGTTGATCAATTTGATCTAAATTTTGATTTTTATTAAGCATGAACTTAGGCATAACATTTGGTAAATCTTTTGCTACTCCTCCTGGTCTATAATATGTGGCATGCATTCTTGTACCTGATACAGCTTCGTAGCAATCCATTAAATCTTCTCTTTCTCTGAAAGCATAGAGAAAAACTGACATGGCTCCAATGTCTAGAGCGTGAGCCCCTAGCCATAAAAGATGATTAAGAATTCTTGTGATTTCATCAAACATTACACGTATATATTTAGCTCTTTCTGGAACCTCAAGTTTTAGAAGATTTTCAATTGCTAAAACATATGCGTGCTCATTACACATCATAGAAACATAATCCAATCTATCCATGTATCCTATATTTTGATTATATGGTTTAGATTCAGCAAGCTTCTCTGTAGCTCTATGTAGAAGACCAATATGTGGGTCCGCGCTACGAATAACTTCTCCATCCATCTCTAAAATAAGTCTCAATACTCCATGCGCAGCAGGATGTTGAGGCCCAAAATTCATAGTGAAATTCTTATAGTCGCTCATTTATTCTTCCTAATAACTTTTGGTACAAGCGTTCTTGGTTCTATATCAACAGGTTGATTAACTACTTTTTTTTGTTCTGGATCATATGTTACTTGCGTATTTCCAATCAAAGGAAATTTTTTTCTAAATGGATGCCCAATAAATCCATAATCTGTGAGTATCCTCCTTAAATCGCTATGTCCTTCAAAAAGGATTCCATACAAATCATATGCTTCTCTTTCATACCAATCTGAAGCGGGATAAATATCAGTAACAGATGGAATAATTAACGAATTATCCTCTAAAAAACATTTTACCCTAACCCTTTGATTTAATTTTAAAGACAGAAGGTGATATACCACACACAATTGATAATCTAGTTCATTTTGTTCGCTAATAAAATCTACTCTACTATGAGATTGAGGAGTGATACCTCTGTTGTAACCCGTGCTTGTTGTTTCTCTAGTTTCCCATTCAGACTTCCCATAGTCTATGTAATCAACGGCACACAAATCGATAAGTTGAGTAAATTCCAAATCTTGAGTTTCTTTAAGTAATTTTAAAGTTTTCTTTAAATTTATTTTTTTTACAGTAATAGTTATCATGTCTGATTCTGTATAATCAACAACTATCTCTTCAAGTAATTCTTTAATATTAGTCATGGTTACGAAATTTTAATTCTATTTTTATTTCTAATCTTATTTTGTAATTGAAGTATTCCATACAAAAGAGCTTCTGCAGTTGGTGGACACCCTGGAACATAAACATCAACAGGAACAATTCTATCGCAACCTCTTACAACTGAATATGAATAGTGATAATAACCACCTCCGTTTGCACATGATCCCATAGAAATAACCCATTTTGGATCAGCCATTTGATCATAAACTTTTCTAAGCGCAGGCGCCATTTTGTTTACTAAAGTTCCTGCAACTATCATGACGTCCGATTGCCTTGGGCTTGGTCTGAATAACATCCCAAATCTATCAAGGTCATACCTTGAAGCACCGGCATGCATCATCTCTACAGCACAACATGCCAGGCCAAATGTCATTGGCCATAATGAACCTGTTCTCGCCCAATCAAATAAGCTCTCTGAATCTGCTAGAACAAATCCATCTCTTTTAATATTTTCTAATCCCATTCTAAAGCACCTTTTTTCCATTCATATATAAATCCAATGAGTAATATAAATATAAAAATTGCCATAGCAATAAATCCTTCAAAGCCTATATGGTCTAAAACAACAGCCCATGGAAACAAAAAAGCAATTTCTAAATCAAATATTATAAATAGAATTGCAACAAGGTAAAATCTTACATCAAATTTCATCCTACTATCTTCAAATGGCTCAAAACCACATTCATATGGAGAATTTTTTTCTTCATCAGGATTGCTGCCGCCAAAGAAAAAACCGGCAGTCAGCATCACGGTTGCAAAGATAGATGCAAGAATTAAAAATATTAATATTGGTAGGTATTCAAATAACATGACTTATTATATCCTATATATAGGCAATTACTAACAGGCATTGTATTTAGCATGAATTCAAAAAATAGAATAGAAACATTAGAAAATGTAAGAGAAAATATTAATTACAATCTCAATGAAGGCGTAAAAAATAGAAGATCAGATTTTCGAACTTTTACTTTATGCACAGCAGATGAGTTTGTATCCGCAAGAACAGTTGTTTTAAGAGGGTACAATCCAACTAATGGTATTATTACATTACATTCAAATTATTATTCTGAAAAGATAATGCAGCTACAAGTAAATTCAGCAGTATGTTGTGTTTTTTATAATAAATTAGAAAAATTACAAATTAGATGCTTTGGTACTGCGACAATCAATCATAATAATGATAGAGCGCTTTCATGCTGGAATAGTATGAGTGATATGTCTAAAGAATGTTATTTTCAAGAACCTTATCCAGGTACCTCAATAGATAACTTTGATGACTTTTCAAAAAATATTTCCGATAAACAAAGTAAATGTTTTTGTGTAATTGATATTAAAGTAGAAAAAATAGATTGGTTATATTTAAAAAGAGAAGGTCACAAAAGAGCAAATATCTTTGTAGACGACGAAAAAAATGATACATGGGTAAGTCCATAGTTTTGCCGATGGCCGGACTCGAACCGGCACGACTTTCGCCACTGCCCCCTCAAGACAGCGTGTCTACCAGTTCCACCACATCGGCTTAAGGTTTGTCGAATTCTTCTTGTTCTTCAACTATCTGTTCTTTTACAGGCTCATTAATCAAGCTTTTAGCGCCTGATGATTTATTAGAGGAAATATAAGCAAGACTCAGACTGGTTACAAAGAAGCTTAGTGCGATTATTGTAGTAAGCTTATTCATAAACGTAGCGCTGCCTCTAGCTCCAAAGACCGTAGAAGATGCGCCTGATCCAAATGCTGCTCCGGCATCTGCCCCTTTTCCTTGCTGAACAATAACAAGAACAATTAATATAATTGCCAATAAGATGTGAATAGTTAGTATAGCTGTTTGCATTGTGTAGTTATCTCAAATTGTGGAACAAATATCAATAAATTTTTTTGCATTTAGTGAAGCACCGCCAATTAATAATCCATCCATATGTTTAGTTTTCATAAGCATAAAGGCATTATCAGGAGTCACGCTACCCCCGTATAAGATTTTCAAAGATGATTTATTATTAGTAAGACTGTTAATAGTTTTATAAATAAAGTTAAAAGTATTTGTTAACTCCTTATCTGTTGGAATTAAACCAGTACCTATTGCCCATACAGGCTCATAAGCTAGAATTAAGTTACGTGGTTTGCTGACAATATTAAGTTTATTTTTTTTGAAGAGTGCACGAATTTGATTTTTGAGTATAGTTTTAGTCTCTTTATTTTTATATTGCTCAAGAGTTTCACCTATGCAGTATATAACTTTTAAGTTGTTTTCATACAATCGAGAAACTTTGTCAGATAAAACCGCATCTTCCTCATTCAGAATATGTCTCCGTTCAGAATGTCCAACAAGACAGTAGTTCATTTTTAGATCCTTAAGCATAGATGCTGAGATTTCGCCAGTATAAGCTCCATTATTAAACGATGAGACATTTTGTGATCCTAATTTCAATTTCTCATGTTTTTGATTGGTTATAATTGGATATAAATATAAAGTTGGAGGAAATATTATTATTTCATGTTTAAAATTATTTTTTTTTAGTGCATAACTTATGTCCTTTGATAGTTTTACACTTGTCTTAAGAGAGCCATTTTGTTTCCAATTACCTGCAATTATTTTTTTTGACATTATAATTTACCTTTAATAAGTTCTTCTGTTTTTCTCAAAATTTCTCCAGACTCATGTTCAATAAGAATCCTTACTAGTGATTGAGTGCCAGATTTTCTAACAAAGATTCTACCATCTTCTCCTAAAATTTCTTTTATTTTCTTAAATAATAAATAATTATCATCTATAAGCGTATTCGGATCGGAACTATCAATATTAATAAGAACAGAAGGAACTTTTAGAGTATCAGGGTAAATCTGATCAAGATTTTTCTGCCTCTTTTGTATTAACTGTATAATTTTGAACATTGTAATAACAGCATCTCCTATAGGTATTTTCGATAAATTACGATGAATAACATGTCCAGAAGACTCAGAGCCTAGATCAGCATTATTAGATAACATTGCATCTAAAACATTCTTATCACCAACACTAGTTTCGATAAAAGTATATCCTAGTTTATTTAGATTATTTCTTATTCCAAAGTTGGTCATTACTGTCCCAACTAAAATTTTATTATTATTAGTATTGATAGATAAAAGATAAAGTATTTCATCTCCATCTAATATTCTTCCAGAACTAGTTATCAATATTGCTCTATCACCATCGCCATCAAATGTTATGCCGAAATCAATGAAGTTATTCGAATCTTTATTGTTTATTTTAATTATTTCTTCAGCTAAATATTGTGGAGAGACAGCTCCGCACTTATCATTTATATTCGTTCCATTGGGATTGTTATTGAAAATTTTGAATGAAATATTTTTAGGAGTATCTAATCTGGATATGAGTTCAGACAATGCACCATTAGCACAATCAATAGCAATATTAAGTTTATGAGAAATATTATTATCTGAGTTTAATAATTTTAAAATATAATTTTCATATAGTGATACTGTGGTTTGATTAATGGTTAATACCAAATTAGATTCATTTTGAAAAGTCTTTTGATTTATTACTAAATTTTGTATCTTCATTTCATCAAGTGGAGATATTTTAAATCCATTATGATTAAATATTTTTATTCCATTATCAGTATATGGGTTGTGTGATGCTGTAATTTGTATTCCAATAGAATCTTTTTTTACATTTTCTGACAAAATATACGGCAATGATGGTGTTGGAAATAAACCTAAATATATAATATTAAATTTTTTTTCTAACAAAATTCCGTCTAGGAGATTTTGATAAATATTCATGAATGATTCTCTACCATCGTGAGAGATGATTATATTTTTTATATTGTTAGATAATGTTAGAGCTAGAGCATGTCCAATTTTTCTGATTGTTGGAGCATCTAAAGGATAATTTCCGTATATACCTCTAATTCCATCTGTACCAAATAACTTCATTACGTATTTAATATTAACTCTTTAAAATTTAATAATATTTTAGTTTCTCTTACATCATGCACACGTAATATGTCAGTGTGATTTCTAATTGCTAAAAATGAACCTGCTAAAGAACCGTACAATCTCTCTGAAGCAGTTTTGTTTATAACATTTCCAATCATACTTTTTCTTGAAATTCCTGATAAAACGCGACATCCCAATTGATTAAATTTAGCCAAATTATTCAATATAATATAGTTATGTTCAAGAGTTTTACCAAAACCAAATCCTGGATCCACAATAATATTATCTTTCGTAATTCCATAATCTAGACAAAGCTTAACTTTGTTTTTCAAGTAAAAATAAATTTCTTCAATAATATTGTTATAGGTGGGATTATTTTGCATAGTTTGAGGTGTGCCTTTCATATGCATTAAAGAAACAGTTAGATTATAAGATTTTATAATATCTAATAATTCACTATCTTCTAACGAAGAAATATCATTAACAATATTAATATTGTATTTGAGAAGTTTATTAATAACTTTAGAGCTGCGCGTATCAATTGATATTGGAATATCTGATACCTCTCTAACAGCCTCTACCACGGGTTCAATTTTTTTTATTTGTTCATGACTAGAAATAGGATTTGAACCTGGTTTTGATGATTCAGCGCCAATATCAATAATGTCTGCACCATTATCGATTAGAAATTTTGCATGTTTTATAGACTCATTTAAATTGTTATACTTTCCACCATCATAAAAGGAGTTTTCAGTAATATTTAAAACGCCCATAATATCTAATTCATTATTCATCTTTAATATTAATTTGTGAATGATATTTATTAACACGCTCTTTAAATTTTTTTTCAAACCATAAAAATTCGTTTCCTTCAATAATAAATTCTTGAAACTCAAACTTAGGAGTGCAAATTAATATAACTCCTTGTTTTATATTAGTGTTGTATTGTAAATTATGAGCAAGTCCATATGCGGTTGTTTGCAAAAAATAATCTGTTATCCATTCCTTCCTTTTTATTTTGGTAGAAGATTTAAAATCTATAATAGATTCTTTATTATTATAGATGCCACATAAATCAGTAGTTCCAGCATGAGAGTTTGGATAAAATAGCGGTATCTCACATCCCCATATTTCATTAAGATTTTTTTCTAGAGCTTGATTTGTTATAACTTGAGACATTTTTTTTTCAGTACTGTCAATAATATCAAAGTCTAATGATTGCTTACCATGAAGTGTATCTTCAAGATGCTTGTGCATTTTGTCTCCTCGTAACATTGCCTCTTGAGAAATTCGAGATGCTTCCATATAGCCAACTCTATTTCTCCATGCGTTCAAAGCATCTTTTTCTTTTTGTGATTTTGTTTTATCTAAGATTGTTGTCACAGATGGGACTTTGTCACCATTAGAACTATAATATCTCGCGCCAGACTTGTCAGTAATTCTAGAGAGATTTTGATAAGAAAATTTTTTATTCCAAAGGTTTAGCAATGAACTTAGTCCATGGTAGTGTTTTTAATATACTACCATGAACTTGTTTTTATGTCTTATGATGCTGGCGATGCAGAAGGGTTGTCTTTAGTTGCAACGTTAGTAGGTTTTCCGGATGGGTCATTATCATCATCCGTCCAACTATCTGGAGCGTCGGGTACCTTGCCATTCATAATTTGGTCAATTTGCTCAACATCAATTGTTTCATATTTGATAAGAGCATCCGCCATTAAATGCATTTTATCTAGATTATCATTTACTAGTTTTGTAGCTCTTTGATACTGAACATCAATAATTTTTCTAATTTCAGAATCAATAGAACTTGCTGTTTCATTTGACATGTTTTTACTAGTTTGTGATGCAGATTTTCCAAGAAATACTTCTTGTTGTTCTTCACTATATGCTAGAGGACCCATCTTATCTGATAATCCCCATTTAGTGACCATACTTCTAGCTAAATCAGTAGCACGTTCTATATCGTTAGATGCACCAGTTGTGACAGCATCGTCACCAAAAATAAGTTCTTCGGCTACGCGTCCCCCAAAAAGAGCGGCTATCATGCTATTGATTCTTTGTCGGCTGTTACTGTAGCGATCTTCCTCGGGTAAAAACATTGTTACGCCCAATGCCCTTCCTCTTGGAATAATACTGACCTTATACACTGGGTCATGATCAGGCACCAGTCTTCCCACTATTGCATGACCTGCTTCATGATAGGCAGTAAGTTTTTTCTCATCGTCATTCATCACCATAGATTTTCTTTCACCACCCATGAGGATTTTATCTTTAGCTTTTTCAAAATCATCCATGTCGACAATTTTTTTGTTTGCTCTAGCTGCAAATAACGCAGCTTCATTTGCAAGATTTGCTAAATCTGCTCCTGAGAAACCAGGAGTTCCTCTTGCTAGCAATTTAGGATTAACATCATTTGCTATAGGTATTTTCCGCATGTGGACTTTAAGTATTTGTTCTCTACCGCGAATGTCTGGTAAAGGTACTGTAACTTGTCTATCAAATCTGCCTGGACGAAGTAATGCTGGATCAAGCACATCAGGTCTGTTTGTTGCAGCAATTACAATAACACCCTCGTTGCCGTCGAACCCATCCATCTCAACCAAGAGTTGATTAAGTGTCTGCTCTCTCTCATCGTTACCACCGCCAACACCTGCTCCTCTGTGTCTTCCTACTGCATCAATCTCATCAATGAAAATAATACACGGAGCATGTTTTTTTGCTGTTTCAAACATATCTCTAACTCTAGAAGCACCGACACCAACAAACATCTCTACAAAATCTGAACCAGATATGGTAAAAAATGGAACTTTAGCCTCGCCTGCGATAGCTCTTGCAAGTAGAGTTTTACCTGTACCAGGTGAGCCTGACATTAAAACTCCTCTAGGAATATTACCTCCAAGATTTTGGAATTTTGCAGGATCTCTTAAAAAATCAACAAGTTCTTTCACTTCTTCTTTAGCTTCTTCAACACCTGCGACATCTTTAAATGTTACTTTTACTTGATCCTCAGTTTGCATCTTAGCTTTACTTTTACCAAATGACATTGCACCACCACGGCCGCCGCCGCCTTGCATTTGCCTCATGAAGAAAATCCAAACTCCAATTAAGAGCAAAAATGGAAACCAGTGAATAAATATTTGGGCTAGAAAAGATTGTTTTTCAGGAGCTTTTCCACTGATACGAACTTTTCCTTTTATGAGCTCTCCAATCAAAGCAGAATTATCTGTTTCAGGGCTGTAAGTCATAAATGTTTCGCCTGATTTGAATGAACCTGCAATTTCTCTTCCAGATATCGTGACTTCTTCTACTTGTCCTGTTTGAACTTGTTGCATGAAATCTGTGTAATTAAATTCTTGTGATGCGGAATTTCTTCCTCCAACTCCAGTGAATAAAGACATAATAACAACAGCAATTATTGTCCATATAACTAAATTTTTGACTAAATCTCCCATAATACTCCCTACTTTAGAATCATTCTAAGTTTGATATTGTTAATTATTAATTTCAATGATATCAGTCTTTATAACCATTACAAATAAAGAAGACCTCATTACTACTGCTTCGTGATGAATCAGGCTTATAAGTATCTACCTTGCTAAAAGACTTTTTTAGTTCTTTTCTTGAGAAATCATAAGATGACCCAATAAAAAACTTCATTATTAGTACTCCATTTAATTTTAAAAGATCAGAACATATACCAAGTATTGACTCAAGAATCATGACAAAATTAGCCTGATCTACATCTTCTATACCTGTAATGTTAGGGGCAATATCTGATAAAACAAGGTCAGCCTTGCTCATTTTCAAACTAATTTTTTTTCTGTCATCTAAATTATTTATATCTCCTTTGATAAAATAGGCGCCCTTAATGGGTTTCATCTCTAATACATCTATAGAAACAAGGTTTTTATCATTAAAATTCTTACAAACATATTCAGACCATGACCCCGGAGACGAACCTAAATCAAGAATATTTTTAGCAGATTTGAAGATATTGTACTTATCATTAATCTCATGAAGTTTATGAAATGCCCGAGATCTATATGAACCTGCCTGTGAGAGTTTTACATATCTATCCTTAGTATGCTTGTTAAGCCAGTTTTTTGTACTTTTCTTTTTTGTCATTACGTTATAGTCTATGTCCATGGCTAAAATAACACTGAAAGGACACGAAGTTAATACAAATTCAGAAATCGTATCAGCTGGATCAGCTGCGCCAGATTTTCTGCTTGTAGATTCTGATTTGAATGACGTAAATTTAGCAAGTTTCGAAGGCAAAAATAAAATTCTAAGTATCGTGCCAAGCCTGGATACTCCAATCTGTCAAAAATCAACATTGATATTTAATGATAAAGTTTCTAATCTAGATGACACTGTAATGCTTATAGTTTCAAGCGATTTACCTTTTGCAATGAAGAGATTTTGTTCTTCTGAGTCTCTTGACAATGTTTTGCCTGTTTCTATGATGAGATCAAGAAATTTTGCAAAAGATTATGGCGTACTTCTTGTAGACGGTCCTCTATCAGGCATTACCACTAGAGCAATTGTTACAATATCAAAAGATAATAAGATACTTCACTCTGAACTTGTGTCTGAAATTGCAAACGAACCAAACTACCAAGCAGCTTTAGATTCAATTAAAGCATAATGTCTTTTACAAAAAAGATCATTCTTGCAATGATTTTAGGTATAGTTCTTGGAACAATTCTTAATCTATTAAATCAAGATTTTTTCCTGATAGACTTTGTTGTTGAAAACATATTAGGTGGAATTTCTAATTTATTCATATCATCACTTAAATTAATAATTATACCATTAATATTTTTTTCTATAGTTTGTGGAATTATATCTTTATCAGATGATATTCCCATTTCAAGATTAGGTATAAAAACATTATCTTTATATGTATTTACTACGATTATTGCTATATCACTCGGTTTATTATTTTCATCCTTTGTAAATTATGAACCAATATTATTATCAGATTTTAAAAATACTGTTTCCTTAGAAAATATAAAAACAGAATCTAATATATTTCCTAGTAATATATTTAAATCATTATCGGAAGGTAACATAATCCATTTGTTAATATTTTCTATTTTAATAGGAGTAGCCGCTAGTAGAGTGAAAAATACAATTAAAACATTTATAAAATATATTTATGAATTTAATAGTGTTATTAATGAATTAGTAAAAATAATAATTACATTCACGCCTATTGCAGTATTCTGTATTTTATCAAAAACATTTGCAACTCAAGGATTAGAAACTCTGACTCCGCTTTTAGGATATTTTTTTACTGTTGTTTTTGTTTTATTAATACATTTCTTTATAACTTTTACGTTATTACTAAAAGTTTTTACAAATCTT
>ERZ1046876.1158-NODE-1158-length-17795-cov-10.568320_pt1 | contig 17795 bp, 16 predicted proteins | sample MGYA00383094_ERZ1046876 | MGnify/ENA primary metagenome ERZ1046876 (study PRJEB29581, sample SAMEA5548364) | metagenome | biome: marine; feature: coastal; material: water | depth 50 m | study: Short-term variability in the microbial, nano- and picoplankton...
TTTTAAAAAAAAGCTTGACAAGCTACTAGCACTCTTGTAAAGTGAGTGCTAACAAATCATGAATTTATGCTTCGGCTAGTCCTGCAGATGGCGGAACGGTTTTTAGATTCGTCTGACAACTCAACGATTCAGGGCATTCGAAATTTAATTATCAACAACTTTTAATTATTAAGAGGAAAATATGGCTAGAATAGCTAAAAAAGTAAAAGAAATTTCACACGAAGAAATCAGTGATGCAATGTCCCGCTTTCTTAACAAAGGTGGCGTGATCAACAAGATCGAATACAATGACAACGGTTTTTTGTTGGGCAATGATCTTGCGTTAGATGATTCCTATACAGAAGCATCTGATACAGTCATGAGTCAGTTGCACATGGACTTTGAGCCGGAAACCCGGATCTGAAGCCCTGCTTCTCAGCAAGTCTTAAAATTTCGGGCGGATACGTAAAAATATCTGTTCCGAAACCTCCTTTTATTATCTACCTCTCATTTATCTTTCTAGCAATTCTTTACAAAAGATCTTATCTTGCGTATAGTCTTGTGGAGGATGCTCAAGAATTACTGTGCTTTTATTTAACAAGTGGATTTGCCGGCATTCAGGCTAAGCAGCTAAATCTTTGAAGGAATTCAAAATTTTACCTACATTGGCACGAACGGAAGGAACGTCAAGGTTATCATCATCGAAATACGGATGATCGTCTGTGACACCAATACGCTTCATAATTTTTTTAATAATAACACGTTCCTCGTCTTCAAACACACCGTCTGATGCGGCGACTAAAGCCATTAGTTCAACCAGTGCGTGCTTTGCTTCTGTAGATTCGATGTGTTTTAACATCTCTTCCAGAGAAGTGTTTGCCTTCATTTGCTCTTGTTCTTCCGGAGTGATTGAAGCAGCCTTGAAGGTAGCAATTAGAACTTTCTTTTCGGCAACGTGCATTTCTCTTTCAGCATGTGCTAAAAAGTTCACTACAGTTAAGATATTAACAAGTTGGTCACGACTGATAGCCATTATAATCCTGTCGAATTATTAAAATTTTTGGAAAAAACTGTTACGATTAAAATTTAACTAATTATGTATAACCAAATTCGCATAGAACGTAAAGAAATATTTTTCAACTCTCCGAGTCAGGAAGCTTAAATGACTCATGATTCTCGCTATCACCCTGAATGGGAAACGGTTTCACGTTATGTAAGAGAGTTGTTTAACTACCATTGTGCGAGGTGCGATAAAGACTGTAGAAAAACAAAAAATGCTCAAATGGTTTTGCAAGTTCACCATATTGATGAAAATCCGGCAAATAACGCATTCGAAAATCTTATTCCGCTTTGTGCCAGTTGTCATCTTAAAATAGAAGGTGAGGCACGTTTACATGCACCTTACCGTGAACAACAGTTAGAATTGTTTGAAGATCATACCTACATGAGCAGGATGAAGGAAATGCGTGAGAATGCGTTAGCAAAATTCGGATCAGCAGTTAAGCCGGGAGTTTCCGTATTAGACGCAGAAACTTATGAAACAAATGCTATTGAGTGGGAAATTAACGAGTCTTCTTAGTTTTGCTAAGCAAGATCCACCCTACTTTCATTTCATAGATTGTAAATATTAACGTCTCCTTCGTCCAAAACCTCCAAAGCCAAATCCTCGGCTGCGGCGGCTTCCGCCAAAGCTGAATTTCTTTCTCGGTACTGGTCTGCGTTTTGAAACAGCGGGTTTCCTCTGCGCTGAGTTGCTGCCGAAACCTCCTCCGGAAGCTTTGCGATTTGCTGAGCGGAATTTGGTGCTCTTGATATTATTCAGGGATTTATTTGAAGTTGAACGGAACTTGTTTGAAGATACACTTTTCCCGCCGGCAGTCTTTGCGGAAGAAGAGGATGGCGCGGCCTTTTTCATTTTTGAAGTGGACGCTCCTCTGCGGTTTTGAATTGAACTAACTGCCCTCGCTCCACCATAACCGTAACCATAACCTCCGCCCCAGATATATGGTGGTCTAAAGAGCATTGACATCATCATTGATGTCATTAAAAGATTAGTCATGCTGTAACCGGTACTATAATATGGGGCGTATGGTGCCCCTGCAGACTGGTACATCTCCGGATTTGGAGTAGACTGCATCGTCATCTCATCGCCTGAACCACGTACAACAGAGGCTGTCATGATTTCGATTGACTTATTTTCCGCAATATCCTTCCAGGCAGCCTGATCTGAGCCTGACGGCAACGTGCCAACCTGACTGGGATCCGGAACCAAAATTGAAAATAACAGAAAATCTGCATCACCTTTTTCTGTTTGAGGTACAATCAAAACATGATCCGCCATTCCGTCCTGATTCAAATCGATTGTACTAATGTTACGGACCTTGTTTGATATTTTGTTGACCAGCGTCGGCAGGAAATCTTTGTCAGAAACCTTTGCCTGGGAAGTCTCTCTTAAAGCTTCGGAGGTGATTGCAGCTATCAATTTTGGATCAAGATGCTCCGTTAGATCAATTCCAAGTTTTTCGATTGCTTCAGCGTTAAGTTGATTACTTACTCCAATTGGAATATTTTCGGAGGAATAATTGTAGCGTGCAGATTCCTGGCTTTTATCTTCTCCAAAAAACACCCAGTAAAATCCTAAAATTAAAATTGCAATCAGGACACCTTGTGTAGAAAACAATTTTTCTAAACCGTTAGGAGGTTCATTCTCTTTGTTTGCCATAACTCGTAATTTATGTTTGTATTAATTCAAGATAATTTTAATTATTTTAAGCTATTGAAACTTTACTGCAGTGCGCTGAAGGCGCAAGTTAAAACGATAATTCAAACATGTCATTCTCTGGCGGAGGCCATTAAATCTTTTTTAACTGACATGTCATGAGTGCTTATTTTGAGATAACAATAGCTGACCCATTGGGCAAAAAAAGTGTTGCGATGTGAACGCCAGCGGTTGAGAGGTTCCATAAAATCAAAATTTACGGGCGGAGCGACGTCCGGAATCCCGAGGTCTCGTTTTGCTTCATCCGCCAGTCTGGTAGCGTTGTATTCAGGATGCCCGGTATGCGCGATGAAACGGTCATCAGAGGTTGCAAAAATAGAATAGCCGGCTTCCTTCCCGTAAGCCAGTAATTTTAGTCGACCGTCGTTTTCAGCCTCTTCCATGGCTTCGTCCGGAATCCCAGCATGACGGCTTTGCGGGCAGAAAAAGACATCGTCCAACTCTCCAATGATCGGATGAGCAGGGGCAAGATTTTTCAATTCAAAAACACCGAACAGTTTTTGATCGTAATTAAATTTGTTTACTCCTTCTAAATAAGCCATCACAAATCCTGCCCAACAGAGTCCAAGTGTACTGGGAATTGTTTGACGCGCATCTTGGAGAATAGCGCTGATTTCGTCCCAGTAGTGTACATCTTCAAAACGGACAGTCTCAACCGGTGCACCTGTTAAAATTAAGCCGTCAAGCGGATGCTCACGATTAGCTTCCTCATAAGTAACGTAAATGTCATCTACATGCCGGGGTTCCCAGGTTTTGTAGTTATGTGACTCCAGACGAATCCAAATCGGTTCCAATTGCAAAACCGAAAGTCCCAAAGGGTGGAGAATATTAAATTCATATTTTTCTCCAAGCGGCATTATATTGAGAATTCCTATGCGTAATGGACGAATATCCTGACGCGCGGCTTGTGAAGGCGGAATCCAGCGGATACCATTTTTTTCGAGTATTGGAACTGCGTGATAATCAGGACTAACAATGAGTGTCATAACTTACTTTCTAAAAAAATAAAGGCGAAAGGCGTAAACTTGCACTGTCTCAAAGCATGGTGAACTGCTCATGCTCAAACTCGAATAGCATTAAACTGTTATATCTGGAAAAGTCATTTGATGAGAAAAACAAATCAGCAACTGACTAACAGTATTATTCGGATGAAATGACAGGCAGAGTCTCTCCACAGGAGGAATAACAATATCCCTGCGGATTATACTGCAAACTGATAAACGAGAATCAAACAGGTGGGCCACTAAAATAGGCGGACCAGCACTTTACTCGAATCGAGTCGTATCGACTCCCTTCCGGAACTTCCCGGAGGGGCTGGCATTAGCACCTTGATGCGGAAAAAGGATGCTCGACACTTCAAAGGGCCAGATCCCTCTGTGTCATCTGGATACAAAGTTTTATATAAATTATCACAATCAATGTTAAAGTCAAACTTTTTCAATCACTTAATATGAATGTAGTGATATCAAATTTCAGAGGGACTCATCAGTGCCTGTTTGAGGGATTCCTCAAAGTCTGATTTAAGCAGTTTTTCATTATCGTCAGTTGTAATATAAAAGGTATCGATAACTTGATGGCCGATGGTTGTAATGACGGCCTGCTGAATCACTACTCTTGCCCGATCAAACGCACTGACCATTTTGTAATAAACGAGGGGTGCGTCTTCGGCTGTTATTTTAATACGGAGATAATTTTTATCACGTCTTGAAAATTCAGTTTTATCTCGTGAATCTCCTTTCCACACTGGAAAATCGCCAGAAGAGACATTATTGGTTTCTTTGATTATGTAGCCCTTTTTATCATCCTTGAGGTACTCCAACTGAAACTTTGTGTTGTAGAGAAAAGTCTGTGGCTTTATTTTCAGTGCAGGCGGGGTATTTCTTCTGATGGAAGTTTCCAGCTCAAGTGGAAAAATAACATTATCCTCTTCCCTTTTTGAGACCTTCAAATAATAGCAAAAAGCAACGTGACCGCTTGCAAAATTTATTTGGTTTATCTTTGCTGATTCAATGTTAAGGTGCTTAAGGTTCAAGGTGTAGGCGATTCTACTATGAATCTGAGGCAGGTCATGCACATAAATCAGCAGAGCGTTAAGTCTACCTCTTGCGTTGGTGATGACATTTACAATTGCGGGACGTTCAAGTTTGTTGAAAATAGTAAGATTCTCTGCAATCATTCCCGGAGAAGAACTAAGCAGAAAGCGATTTGGAAATGAAGCAAAAAACCAGTTGATTAAGGGACTGTAAAGCTCTGTCAGTTCAACCAAAGTTTTATTGCTGAGAGCTTGCCGAATTGTGCGGATAAATTTTTCTGTAGTCTGGTCAGTACCATGTTTATCCAACGAACCCAGTTTAAGGTCACGCCAGAGGACTTGTAATTCATCACCGGATTTTTCAAGCAGTTTCCTTTCTTTTTTGTTTATCAGTTCCAACGGTTTGAGTAAAACAGAATCAAGATTTTCACGGAGACTTCTGTTTATCAGCAGATCAATACGTGTGTCTGATTCGAGGTCAATTTTTTTGTTATCAAGATACGAGAGGATAAAATCCATGGAATCCTCTTGCTTTTGGGAGGAACGCATTTCGGTAAAAACACGGTATGTCTCCTCAAAAAATGTTCTTAATCCTCGCGTTGAGTGGGCGTTGCTGTCACTCACAGAAATGTAATCCGAAATATTGCAGAGAAAAAGCAAAATGACATTAATCAGGTTACGGTCCGCAATTTCGAAAAAACTTTGCAGTGCTTGATCGAAATAAGCGGAAGTTCTGCTGAGTTGAACGACAGTCGTGTGATGTGCAATAAGCAGTGATACAAGCGCGAATAATTCCTGGTCTTCATAACCGATACGTTCAAGAGCCTTGACCGCAATTGAAGTTCCAGAAACTTCATGATCAGTCTGCGGATCTATTTTTCCTACATCGTGGAACAGGATGCCCCACTTGAGTGCTAAGATATGCTTTGGATCAAGATATTGATATAGTTCCTGATAATCTTTTTTTAGCCGGTCCAGTTCTTTTTGCGTACGATCAAGGGCATTCAGAGTATGAGTGCAAACCGGATGTTGATGGTAAGCCAGGTTACGCAGTAAAAAGCGCATCTTATTCGTTTCTGGAATGAAACAGCCCATCAAAGTCCGAGGTTCATTTTCTGCATTAATCGGTTCACAAATATCTAACATAATTCGCCAGGCACTTGCAGCAAACGGAGTGAGCATGAGTTTGGTAAAACGTTCAGCGATCTGCGTACGGTGAGCATTGATAACATCCGGAGTGATGATCCGGATCAGATCCGCCATTTCGTCTTTGAGTTCAAAAGACAAATCATATTCGGACTGCCCCACATATTCAAAGAGCTCAAGTAACGCAGTTGGATCGTTGAATATTAGCGATATCGGCACTTGCGGTAAACCTTCAAGAGCATTTACCTCAACAATTTGACGCTTACCCAGATGGACGACAACCTGGAAATTTGAGAAAGTCCTTACTATGGTGCGGTCCAGCAGTCGCTGTAAAATTTCCTGTGAAAGATATTGAATATAATTCACCATCTGCAGTCGATAGCGGTCAAATACGTCTATACTCTGGAAACGATTTTTCTTGAGCAGGTAAAGGCGCTCTGTTGCATCATTGATAATATTAATCTTGAGATCTTTTTCAGAAAGACCTCTTTCACGCGCTTCATTATCAAAATGAAACTTCTCTGCGGTTGCAGAAAAGTTGCGTAAGTCATACAAAAATTCCAGCGCCTGACAAAGTTTAAAACCCTGTCTCGGTGAAATTATACGTTTTTGAATTAACAGGGCGAGCATATCTGCAGTTTGATTTGGAAAAACACCAAAAGTCGCAGCCGCCAACCAAAGCGGGATTTGCAGAGAGCGTAACCCACCTTGATCTTCTTTAAGATTCATTTGGCTCAATCCAGGGACTGTGCGGTCATGGTAATCTCGTATCTGGCTCAGGACGAAGGTTTCATAAGGCAGGATTTGAAAAAATCGACGTTTCAGTGCATTAGCCAAATTATTACTACCCAACAGAACTCTGCTTTCCAGGATGGCCGGAATAGTATGAATTGCTGCGGGGTCCTTAAAACGGGATAAATCCTCGTTTAATTCAAAGTATTGGTGAGCCGTTTCTATACCCGCTATCCGGAGTAAATGCTCAATATGTATGATGAGCTGCCGGCAAATTTCAGCTTCTCCGGAACTTAACTGCTGTGTATCAAGGCAATACCCTAGATCCCTGTCTGAAGCGAAACTGAGTTCCGCACGTCCGTATCCTCCTCTGGCAAAGATTACCAGATGATTAAGTAAAAAATCACGTTTGAATTCAGCTTGCTGAGCAAGCGGCATTAATTCTTTTAGGTACTTCACGCGTTCATTGAGGGAAGCTGTCTCCTTAGTTAAATCTGCTTCAATACTGTTGTAATATTTTAGTAATTGCCTTTGTTCAGGATCTTCCGGATTGGCTTCAAGTTTCTCGATTTGTTTTTGGGTAAGTTTGAGTTTTTGCCGATTTTTAGGTAGTTTTTGTTTTTTGAATCGATACTCTTTTTTGAGTTCTTCAATTATTTTTTCTTTGAGGATTGGCAAATCTTTGAAAGCATATTCGAAAGCAGTATGGATGATACTGTCCAGGAGACGTGTATTTTGGGCGAGAGTGTCGAAGGAACTGTCAGCGCTCAGACTCTTTTCTACAATTGTTTTATATTGCTCTTCATAATACTCTGCAGTAACAGTTGCAAAAACGTCTTCACGGGCAGCGAGATATTCCTGTGTCTGGTTGTTCTCAATATGCAGAGGCATCCAGGCTTTAATCAGTTTTTTAAGTAAAGCTTTTTTGTGTTTTTCAAGTTTTTGCGGATCCTCTGTAAAGATGAACGGAGAGAGGAAGGGATAATTTTCAATTGGAGAAAAATTAGTATCCATAATTAAAACAGCTTGCTGCAGAGGAGAATAATTTTCTGTTCAGCACGATCATGTCCACTTGGCGTGATTAACGGGAAAGGAATGTTATTCAGCAGAATCCGGCAAAAACGCGGCATGAATATTTGAGAAAAGTTATCCGGAAAATACTTGTTAAAATGTTTCAGAAAAGAGTATCTTGTTTTTTAGGAGGTGCTGAAATACCCATATGCTGGTAAGCCCTTTCGGTCGCCATCCGCCCACGAGGAGTACGCTGCAAAAAACCCTTGAGTAGCAGAAAAGGCTCATAGACATCTTCAATCGTGTCTTTTTCCTCTGAGACAGAAGCCGCAAGTGTACTCAGTCCGACAGGGCCTCCGCCAAATTTTTCAACGATGGCTTCAAGGATGAGACGATCCATTTTGTCTAGACCCTCCAGATCTATTCTCATTTTATCAAGACTCTTCTCGACTAGCGGTAAAGTGATCACTCCTGAAGTTTCCATGTCTGCAAAATCACGGCAGCGCTTCAGTAAACGGTTTGCGATTCTGGGTGTACCTCTTGCTCTGCGCGCAAGTTCCAAAGATGCTTCTTCTACTATTTCAATACCCAGTAAAGCTGCAGCACGCAGGATGATTGTTTTCAGCTCTTCCGGATCATAAAAATTAAGGCGGAACTGAATCCCAAAACGTTCTCTCAACGGTGAAGTAAGCAATCCAGCCCTTGTTGTTGCACCCACCAAGGTAAAATGCGGTAAATCGATTTTTACGGTACGGGCACCCGGACCTTCTCCGATAATAATATCGAGGGTGAAATCCTCCATTGCGCTGTAGAGTACTTCTTCCACCACTCGGTTCAACCGGTGAATTTCGTCAATGAACAAAATTGATCCAGGTTCAAGATTGGTGAGAATTGCCGCTAAATCACCCTGACGTTCAATGACAGGTCCAGAAGTCGCACGCAGTTGCACCTCCATTTCGCGTGAGAAAATATTTGCAAGTGTAGTTTTACCCAATCCTGGAGGTCCACTTAAGAGTACATGATCCAGCGCATGCCCGCGTTTTTTGGCTGCTCCGATAAAAACTATCAAATTTTCTTTAATTTCCTGTTGACCTATATAATCACGTAAACGCTCAGGCCGTAAAGATTGATCAAATTGCTCGCCAAGTTGTTGTTCTGGAGCAACCATTCGTTCTTCAGTATTTTCTGGAAGATCAGAGGACTCGTTGTCCACAGTTAGTTCCTGCATTGGTGTTCAAGAAAAGGAAGAGAGATTTTCCGGATTCTCCTTTGAGGCGACTTCCGGACTGATACGCCAAGTGTAAAGCGGCGAAAAAACATATAAGATCAAGTAAGCAAGTGCGGCATGCCCGAAATATGGCGTGAATGCGAAACCGATGATAAGCAGGATAGTTAAAATTAAAAATTTTCTACTGCGGCTCATTAAGCGGCCGATGTGCATATAACGAATTGGAAAACTTATCATTAAGATTGCTGCAATTATCATTAAGACAAAACAAAATTGTGCCCAAAAAACCAAGTCAGCAGAATTAGTTTCAAGCGCATTCCCGAGCATTATGAAAGGTGCTGCTGCTAATAGGGCCGCTCCCGGAACAGGAATACCTTTGAAAAATCCAGGGATACTGTTTTGATCGAGAATAAATAAAACTAAACGTGTTACACCTAAGACGACATACATAATTGAAATCCAACCATATGGAAGCGCCTGAATGGATTCATCAGCAACTTGTGACATCAGGATGTAAAATATAACTGCCGGCGCAATGCAAAAACTGACTGTGTCGGAAACGTCATCAAGCACACCGCCTAAGGTAATGTTATATTTCCTTGGTTTTGCAGATGGAAGAGGCGTTGTGAGTCCAAGTTTCCTAGCGACAGCACCGTCTAGTTTATCAAAAAACCCTGCTCCCAGCAGAATCAGGTATGCTTCCTGAACTCGTCCACGATAAGCAAAGAGTATGGCCAAGACACCCATCAGTGCATTCATCACGGTCAGCGCATTTGGAAAAACGGCTAAAATTCTGCGGCGTAAAACCTCATCATTCAAACAAAGATCATCGAGGCATGCAGTACCGTATTTTCGACAATAACCGGCAATTGAGCCAAAATTGATTATCAGTAGCAGGATTTCCAAAAAGAAAAGCTGCTGAATCGGAATTGCTCCCAGCCAGCTCATCCATGAATAAAGTGAAGAATCCGGACCTCCTGGTACATAAAAGGCGTGAATGTAAAGTACAACTCCGATCGGGGCTGCAACCATCGTCCGGAGTCTGGTGACTTCCTTCATTTCTTCTTCTTCACCTTTACGGAGCGAAAAATTCCTCATGAAGTGCGCAAAATTGTCACGCATTAAAACTGTTACGCACAAGACAAATACAAAAACGACGTGCAGCATTTCCAGACGAAAATCCGCGCTTTCAGCTAAAGTCTGGTACCGCCACATCATTCCTACTGCAACCATTGGAAAAATCATCGCATACACGACTTTATCCATGATCCTGTCCGCTAAATGTGAAAGTTTTGCCTGTGGTCTATAACGTGCCGCAAACCAGCCATCTATCAAATCAAGGATCATTGCGGAAAGCAGAAAAATTACTCCGCTGTAGTAAACAAATGGATTGCGGTCCAACATCACGCTGATGGCGCAGACCATACCGGCAAACACCATCGGCGGGCGTCCGTAAACGAGTAAAGCCGCAACATTCGTTGAAATAAATTTAGGGTTGGCCATGTTTGTTTATAAGATTAAAAAACTGTTTCTGCTATAACTGGATTTTCCTACAGCAACGTCAGAAGTAGTTATTTTAATACTCCTTTAAGCGATGTGCAACATTGAAGACATAAAGCAGTAGAGCTGCTCTAATATAGACGCCGTTTCGTAGTTGCCTCCAGTACATGGCACGTGGGTCAGCATCGACTTCCGGTGAAATTTCATGCCGTCTGGGCAAGGGGTGCAAAATAATGGAATTTTTTTTCATTCTGCTGACATTATCCGAAGTCAGACTATATTTTGAATAATCAATCAGGTTGGACTCTCCGGAGAGATCATACTCATCCTGAATCCTTGTCATGTAAATGCAGTCGACGTTTGAAATAACACTTTCCAAGTTATCAGTTTTATGAATATTTACATCCTGTGAGAGTAAATATTCTTCCAGATCCTCTGCAATCTGAAAAGAAGACGGAGCAATAAACTCCATTTCGACATCTTTATATTGACTTAATAACATGACTGAAGAACGTACGGCTCTTCCTCGCAGCAAATCTCCCACAAATGCATATCTCTTTTTAGTGATACCTCCTGTCTTCTGAAAGGAGCGGTGCATGGTGTAAAGGTCAAGTAGAGCCTGAGTTGGATGCTGATCTTTACCGCTGCCGCCATTCATGATGGGGATGCTGCGTCCAGTACTGTCGAGCAAATAGGCCATATATTCGCAAAACCCAGGCTTTGGATCACGCATGATAATCATGTCAAAATAACTGCTGAAAACACGGACTCCGTCTTCCTGACTTTCACCTTTGTATTCTGAAGATAAAGATGGATCACGGACTTCTCCGGTGTCCATGCCGACCATCTGGCATGCTGTCAAAAATGAGAGGAAGGTTCTTGTTGAAGGCTGGGTGAAATAGAGCATTGCCTTTTTGTGGCACAACAGCGATTTCAAAAATTCTATCCCATTTGGTTTACGCGTCATTTCCTTAACGTGATCCGCAATATCAAATAATTCTTCCATCAGGCTAATGGAAAATTGATGTGAGAGCATCACATGCTGGAGGCGTCCTTCTTTTTCATAATGACGCATGCGTACTTCCACTGCTTGCGAAAAGTATTCTTCGTAGGTTTTTAAAGATTCTTCCATTAGTGATGCAAGGCCTAAGTTTTAGCAAAATAATCTATACTAGACTAAAATTCTATTCTGTAACAGTCCAGTGCGAAATTGTGATCAACACTAAATACAGTAATAATAACTCTAACTTTAAGGGTACTTCTACTTGGACTATCTAATAGCTGGGGGAGGGCAAAAGCTAGGACTGATAAAAAGCAGGAGCGTGTCCCGGGAAGGACACGCTCTTGACAAGTAACTTACTTGATTTCCGCGCTTGCGCCGGCTTCTTCAAGTTTCTTTTTGACTTCTTCTGCTTCTTCCTTGGAGACACCTTCTCTAATTGCTTTTGGAGCAGCTTCAACAGCTTCCTTAGCTTCTTTGAGTCCCAATCCTGTGATACTCCTTACTTCTTTAATGACGTTAATTTTCTTCTCACCAAAGCTGGTCAGAATTACGTCAAATTCGGTTTTTTCTTCCGCAGGGGCTTCAGCGGCTCCACCAGCAGCGGCAGGAGCAGCTACAGCAGCAGACGCTGCACTAACACCGAATTTTTCTTCCATTTCTTTTACCAACTCAGACATTTCCAATACGGACATGTTGGCGATAAAATCAATTACTTGGTCTTTTGTGATACTTGCCATTTTATTTCTCAGACAAAGGTTAAGTTCATCTTCCACACTAGCATGGGAAGAATGTTAATAAACCGGATTGTTATTTGCTATCCCGGACTGCAGCCAGAGTGCGAACAAATTTCGCGGGAACTGCGTTTAGAGTACGAACAAATTGAGTTGCAGGTGCTTGCATCAAGAACAGCAACTTCACGATGAGCTCTTCTCTTGAAGGTAATTTGGAAAGTGCTTCCACTTCACCTGTATTGAGGATGCTAGTTTTGCTGTCACCAACAAGGATTCCAGCAAGGATTTTCAAGTTTTCTAAACTTTTAGCGGCCTCAGACAATACTTTAGCCTGTTGAACCGCATCGCCGTCACTGTAAACAAGCGCACGGGTCTGCGTGAACAGATCTGCAAGTTCTGCAAACGGAGTGTCTTCCGCAGCAATACGGGCCAGCGAGTTTTTGATAACTTTCATGGTGGATGATGCATCATTCAGCTTCTTTCTAAGTTCTACAACCTGATTTGCTTCAATACCACGATAATCAACCAGTACCCCTGCGGACATACTATTAAAGATTGACCGAAGTTCACTGACTTGAGCTTCTTTTTGGCTTCGTTCCATGGAACCTTTCCGATATGATTATGTTAAAAAATTCACTCCTGCGGTTTATCAAAGAAGTGCATTAAGAAACACACTTCCATAGAAAAAGCCCGAAAGCCGTTGCTATTAAAAACCGAAGATTGAGATAAAAATTGAATAAGACAGAGGAAGTAACACAGCAGAAAATTGCTGGGTTACTTACGGAAGCTGTGTCTCGGCAGGGTATGAATTAAGCCGTTAGGCCCCTACTGTCTTAGACAAGAAAAATAAAAATTTTTCAGATTTTAAACTGTTTGCGGATCCACCTTAAGGCCGGGGCCCATTGTAGAACTCACACTAAAATTACGCAGATAAATACCTTTTGAGGCCGATGGTTTCATTCTTTTGACTGTGTCAACAAAGGCAGTTACATTTTCACAAAGCTTGTCTGCATCAAAGGAAACTTTCCCCACAGCAGCATGCAGATTACCTTGCTTATCGGCACGGAATTCTACCTGACCTGCTTTAATATTTTTAATGGCCGTTTCAACTTCGAAAGTTACTGTACCGACTTTTGGATTTGGCATCAGTCCTCTTGGACCCAGTATTTTCCCTATCCGTCCTACAACTGCCATCATATCTGGTGTTGCTACAACACGGTCAAACTCGAGCCAGCCTTCTTGAATCTTTTTAGCATAATCTTCACCACCCACATAATCTGCACCGGCTTCCACAGCTGCAATGGCTTTATCTGCTTTTGCAAAAACAAGCACACGAATTTCTTTACCCAGACCATTTGGCATAGAACAGGTGCCGCGCACCATTTGCTCAGCTTTACGTGTGTCAACTCCAAGTCTTAAGGCAACATCAACTGTCTCATCAAATTTGGTCGCTTTCACTTCTTTAAGCAAATTAATTGCTTCAGTCAAAGGATACAGTTTTTCTGCATCCACTTTATCTTGAAAAACTTTTGTTCTTTTACTCAGTTTTTTCATAATCCCTCGGTCAGTACGCCCATGCTCCGGGCAGTTCCTGCCACAGACTTCATGGCAGATTCCAGGTTATAACAATTCAAATCAGGCATCTTCAGTTTGGCAATTTCCTCAAGTTGACTGTTATTCAAAGTACCAACTTTATCCTTATTTGGAGTAGCTGAACCTTTATTCAATTTGAGGGCTTTTTTGATCAGAACCGGTACAGGAGGTGTTTTGGTAATAAAGGTAAATGAGCGATCCTTGTAAACAGTGATCACCACCGGAATGATTGTATCTTGTCCTTGAGTTTGTGCGTTAAAAGCTTTGCAGAACTCCATAATGTTCACACCGTGTTGACCTAATGCGGGGCCAATTGGTGGAGATGGATTTGCCTTTCCTGCCGGAACTTGAAGCTTGATGAATGAAGAGATTTCCTTTGCCATGGTTTTTTTGTCTTATTCTACTACGTGTTTTACTTTTTCGAACTCCACCTCCACAGGTGTGGGACGGCCAAAAATACTTACAAGTACTTTTAATTTTCTGCGTTCGAGATTTATTTCATCGATTGTACCACTGAAATTTCCAAAAGAACCTTCGGTGATTGTCACCTTTTGTCCAAGTGAAAATTCATCTTCTGTCGCTTTCTGCTGGAATCGTTCGCTGACTTGGGAACGGATTGTATCAAGTTCACGCTCATCCAGAGGCAACGGATTTTTTTGTGTCCCGCCAATAAACCCTGAAACCCTGTTGACATCCATCAAAAGGTGCCACAATGCAGGGGTGAGTTCCATGTTGATCAGCACATATCCAGGGAAATATTTCTGGTTTACTTTCCGTTTTTTGCCTTCCTTGGTGCGGATCACATCTTCTGAAGGTATAAATATTTCGTCTACTAGATGTTCAAGACCTTCAATCTTTAATTTTTCATTAATCGTCTGTTCTACGCGAACTTCATAACCGGAATATGCCTGGAGGATGTACCATTTTGCATTTGGATTTATCGGCTTTTCAGGAATTTGTGCTTCAATACCTTCAGCCTGTTCTGCTGTTTCCGTCGTATTATCTGCAGCGGCTTCAGCTTCAATCTCAGGAGCATTGCCCTGTGCTTCAGTCTCATCAGCACTTACTTCCGGAGCATCACCATGAGCTTCAGTCTCATCAGCGCTTACTTCCGGAGCATCATTCTGTTGCTCTCCCAAAGTACTGTCTTGAGTTTCTGCTGTCTCTTTTTGTTCTTCCAATACCATTTCGGTTCCAGTTTGTTCTTCCACTATTTTATCCAGCAATTACCATTTGCATGATGTCCGAAAGTCCTAAATCAGCGATTCCCAGGTAGAGTGCTACAGCTAAAGAAACACCTACAACTACTGAGGTAGATTTTATTGTTGCCTCACGTGTCGGCCACTGCACACGTTTAAATTCCGCAATGACATCTTTTAAAAACTGTTGGATTCGTTTGAACATAATCAATTTTTTGGATGTACATTAAACATCCTGATAAAATATTTTCTACTACTGTAATAAAATACTACTGTTCAAGTTCTAAACTCAGTACTTATTATTTCTGGCAGGGCAGACAGGGGTCGAACCTGCGACCTTCGGTTTTGGAGACCGATGCTCTACCAACTGAGCTACTGCCCTATCAGGACGCAAAATTTATAAAGGAACGTTTTACTTTGTTTCTTTATGCAAAGTATGTTTCCGATCCCACCTACAGTATTTTCGTACCTCCATACGCTCTGTTTTCAATTTCTTGTTTCGGGAAGCTGTATAATTTCGGCGCTTGCACTCAGTGCATTCTAGGTGAATCGTGTCTCTCATGATTTCTATACTTAAAAACTTAGATAAATTATTTGGAGCCTGAGAGCAGGATTGAACTGCCGACCTCTTCCTTACCAAGGAAACGCTCTACCACTGAGCTACCCAGGCTTAAAACTCACACCGTAAAAGCTCGTCAAGCTGTGGTGGGGAGAGAAGGATTCGAACCTTCGAAGGCGAAGCCGTCAGATTTACAGTCTGATCCCGTTGACCGCTTGGGTATCTCCCCATGCTGGAGCTGGCAATAGGACTTGAACCTACAACCTGCTGATTACAAATCAGCTGCTCTACCAGTTGAGCTATGCCAGCATGAGTTAAACGAATAATTATGAAATGTTGTGGAGGATTTGTCAATCTAAAACATTAAGAGATGAGTATTTTTCTCTTTCTGCAATACTGTTAAAAGTAAAAATGGCTCCCTTTTCCTGATCTTAACAAACTATGCAGCAGCCAAAGTTACATCTGAGGAGGCAAATTCTATCTTTTCTGGAAGTTTAATCGCATAATTTTTACTGAACTGATAATCCTGAAAAACTTCTTCCGCGCTTAAAAGTTGATATTTCCCATTTTCAAGTTTATGAGTAGTGTCTTTGAGACGGTAAACATAATGACCACATGTCCAGATATTAAATTTCCGGAAATGCGTGCAGAGGCAGGTTTTGTCCTGAATAGAAATTTTATCCGGTATTTTTTCCAGTTCCTTGTTATAGGCTTCAACGTATGCGCAATGCCCCTTATTGTCTAGGATATAACCGAAGGCTTCACAATTAGGGCGAATTCCGGAACCTATTCCAGGAGACTGTCTTAACATCCGCATTGGATATCCGGTTGGTGAGATATTGTTGACAACAATATCTTCCTCTACTGCCTCAAAGTAGTGATGTTTTGTACGGTCAGGCAGGCCGCATTCTTTTGTCACAGTAAAACGTGTAGCGACCTGCACCGCGGAAGCGCCAGATTCAAAAAAATCTACTGCATCAGTTCCGGTAAAAACACCACCTGCCGGAATCACAGGAATGTCCAGATCGTTTTCTTTTAAAAAAATTAACACATCCTGAACAATTGTTTTCAGATCATATTCCATCCAGTCGTCAGTACCGAAACCTAAGTGTCCTCCGGCCAGAGGACCTTCTACAATGATATAATCAGGAAGTCTTTTGTACTTCGCCGCCCTTTTGAGAAAAGGTCGTAAAGCGCGTGCAGAAGAGACGATGATCCCAAGCAGAACATCCCTGAATCTTGAATGATCCTTCATCAGTTCCATCGAACCTAAATGCAATCCGGCGCTCAATGTTATCCCTTCAACTCCTGCATCCATCGATGCCTGCAGACGTGTTTGCAGAGTATCGCGTGGATTGTTCATGGTAAGTTTCTCCATGCAATTGACAAAGACGGCACCGTCACCCTTTTTAGCGTCCATGGTACGTCCTACATGGAGACGCTGAGCCTCAGCTAGTCTTTCCAGGTCAAACTGCACCACAGCTTTATCTGCGCTGTTGACGTTGTATTTGTATTTGCGTTGTTTTTCCTGTACAAACTTTGTTTTGAATCTCCGGTCAGAAACTGTGGGAACCATTGCATCAGAAATATGTCCGATACCCCCTAAACGTGCAGTTTCCAGAGCAAGTTCTGCTGTGGAGATATCTACTCCCATCCCTCCGACGAGAATAGGTACAAATTCCTTCCCACCGAGTTTCAAGCGAAAATCATTTAGCGCTTTGCTCATATTATTTGTCCCTCTAATTAGGGTTTGAAAATCAAATAAATTGTATATTAAGGATTACTTTAGTTTGCCATAATTGAATATCCACAGTCGACGTAGATCACTTGTCCGGTAATTCCTGAGGAAGCTTCGCTTGCTAAAAATACAGCAGTTTTTGCTACCTCACTCTGAGTAGCTGTACGTTTCATTGCTGAATGCTCACCGGCAACTCTCATCAACTCAGCAAAATCCTTAATGCCTGCAGAAGATAAGGTTCTGATTGCCCCCGGAGAAATTACATTCACCCGAATATTGTCCGGACCGACTTCTTTCGCCAGATAGCGTGAAGAAGCTTCCAGAGATGCTTTTGCTGGCCCCATCACATGATAATGCGGAACTGCCAGCATAGAGCCGATGAAACTCATGCTGAGGATACTGCCGCCACCGCGTTTTTTCATCATGGGGATAACACCTTCTGCCAGCGGTAACAGTGAAAATGCACTAATTTCATGTGCTTTTGAATAACCGCTGCGGCTTGTGCTTGAGAAATCTACCTGTAAATCCTTCTGGTCTGCAAAAGCTAAACTATGAATTAAAAAAT
>ERZ1046876.1160-NODE-1160-length-17777-cov-6.613136_pt1 | contig 17777 bp, 16 predicted proteins | sample MGYA00383094_ERZ1046876 | MGnify/ENA primary metagenome ERZ1046876 (study PRJEB29581, sample SAMEA5548364) | metagenome | biome: marine; feature: coastal; material: water | depth 50 m | study: Short-term variability in the microbial, nano- and picoplankton...
GGAATTCACCAGATTTAAGAAAAGGTATTATTGGAATTGTAGATAAAAGTCCTGTTGCAGTTGCTTTGAACGAAAATGATTTAATGGCTAATGCTAGGCCTTATAGATTGATGAGAGATTTAACAAAAGACCCAGGCCAACTTGTGAATCATTTAGTAGAAGGTGAAATTGATATAGCAATTATGTGGGGTCCAATAGGCGGCTATTTTGCTAAAAAATCTTCTGTTCCAATGGAGGTAGTGTTAATTCCAGAATTTGAAAACACTAAACTTACAGGTAAAACATATTGGAATATTTCTGCTGCGGTTCGTCATGGTGACAAAGATCGTTTAAAAGTTATTGAAGGCGCATTAGAGAGAAATAAAGATAAAATTTTAAAAATTCTAGATGATTATGGTGTTCCACATATTAAACCTGTATTTAGAAATAAATTGGATGGAAGACAGTAAAATAAAGTAAATAATTTTTAAAAAGAGATGACACAAATTTAAAAAAAAAGTAAAATATGTGTGGATTTATTGATGCTTATCAGCAATTTTCTATAACCTCTTTTAAGGAAACTATTAGGAGATTTATTGTCTAATTATTATTAGATAATAAAATGTAAACTTGGAGAAATTATGTTATCAAAAAAAATAGTACTATCAACTTTAGTGGCTGGCATCTTAAGTTTTGGGTGTGGAGCTCAAGCAGATGGAATTAAATTAATTAAAACTACAGATGGTAGTGAATTTAAAATAGAAGGAAAAGGTTTAAAAGGAACACCTGCTGAAGCAGAGTTTTTCAAAAGCGGTAAAAATATTTATGTCGGTGATGCAAAAGCCGAAAAAAGAGGCGGAAAAAGATTTGGTTATTGGTCATGTACTCAATGTCATGGCCCTAAAGCTAAAGGTCAAGTTGGACCCGGTTTGGTTGGCCCTACGTTTAAATACGCAAAAGATATTACTAATCGAGGTATGTTGGAAACTATTTGGCATGGTACAAATGGTGGTATGGGCGGGAAAGGTTTTGGCGTAATGGCTCCTGATGACGGCCTTTCAGTTGATGAGTTACTTAAAATTATTGCTTGGGTTCGTACCCAAGGTAGTAAAGGAATCACTGGTAACGAAGAAGAAAATATGAAAAAATTCTATAAGAATTAAAATTTCATTACAAAGTAGTAATATTAAATAAGAACGGCTGAGGTATAATTCCTTAGTCGTTTTTTTCTCATAATTTCAGATCGGATAAATTTAAAATTGCACAAAATTGTAATTGTTGGTGGTGGAGCAGGGGGTTTAGAACTTGCGACCAAATTGGGCGATAGTTTAGGAAAAAAGAAAAAAGCATTCATTACTTTAATTGATGCAAAAAAAACTCATATATGGAAACCTTTACTTCATGAAATTGCGGCAGGAAGCCTAAACCCAGATAAAGATGAGCTTGACTATCTTGCTCAAGGCCATTGGCATAATTTTACATTTCGCCTTGGAAAAATGAATGGGCTCAATAGATTAAAAAAAGAAATTACTCTTGAATCTTTTTTTGATGAAGAAGGTGTTGAAATAATTCCAGAAAGAACTTTTCAATATGATACTTTAATTTTATCAGTAGGAAGTACTATAAATGATTTTGGAGTAAAAGGTGCAAAGCAGAATACCATAGCTCTTGATACACAAGATCAAGCTGAACGTTTCCATAAAAAATTACATAATTATATTATTAAAGCGCAAACCCAATCTTCAAATAATTCTAATCAATTAGAAATTGTTATTGTTGGAGCTGGAGCAACTGGAGTTGAATTGGCAGCAGAACTTCATAAATCTACTAGAGAAATGACTGTATATGGTTTAGATAATATTAATCCAGATAAGGATATTAAAATATCATTAATTGAAGCAAGTGATCGATTACTTCCAGCTTTACCAGAGAGAATGAGTAATTCGGTTAGACTCGAGTTAAAAAAGTTGCAAGTTAATTTATATTTAAATGAGAAGGTTGTAGAAGTGAGAGAAAAAGGAGTTAAAACTACATCTGGTAAGTACATTTCTTCTGAATTAGTAGTATGGGCTGCCGGAATTAAAGCTCCTAATTTTTTAAAAAATATTGCTGGATTAAAAACTAATCACTTAAATCAATTAGAGGTTTTATCCTCTTTACAAACAACAGAAGATGAGAATATTTTTGCTTTTGGCGATTGTGCTGCATGTCCAATTTATCCAGGAGCTAAAGAAATGGTTCCGCCAAGAGCTCAGTCAGCACATCAACAAGCTTCTCTTTTATTTAAAAGTATGAAAAAAATTATTTCAGGTAAAAAAGATAAATTACCTAATTATATTTATAAAGATTATGGCTCATTGGTTAATTTAGGGCGCTATTCAACTGTTGGTAATTTAATGGGTTCATTAATGGGTGGAAGTATGTTTATTGAAGGCATTATTGCTAGATTTATGTATTTAATGTTATATCAAATGCATTTAATGGCATTACATGGTGTAGTAAATGTAGTTTTTAGATTGTTAGCAAAAGTAATAACAAGAAGAACAGAGACTAGAGTTAAATTACATTAATCATTAGCTTTTATATAATAAATACTTGCTACAGTCATAGATAATAAAACAAAAAATCCAAATATAAACATAATGCCATTTATTGGTATGTTTACTTTTACCATAAAAGTGTATGTTCCACTTAATAAAAGAATACCTAAATTTTCACTAAAATTTTGAACCGCTATAGAATGTCCTGATCCAATAAGCATATGACCTCGATGTTGAAGAAGAGCATTTAAAGGCACAATAAGTAAACCACTTAAAATACCAATAATAATTAAAATATAAGCTGCTGTTTCCCAAGTTGTTACAAAAATTATTGAACAAACTACGAAACCCATAACTACTCCAATAGGTAGTATTTTTGTAGAATCTTTCATTTTTATAAATAATGCAGCAACTATTGCTCCAATTGCGACACCAATGGCTACACATGCTGATAACGATGTTGATTTATCTAAACCAAAACCTAATGCATATGCTGCCCAAGCAATAATTACAAGTCTTAATGTCGCTCCAGCCCCCCAGAATAAAGTTGTAATCGTTAATGAAAGTTGTCCTAGTGGGTCATTCCATAATTTTTTATATGAACTTAAAAAATCTTTTACTAAGAACCAAGGATTTTTTTTGTTTAATTTATGATCAATAGGTACTGAAGGTATATAACAATTAAAAATAGCCGCTATTAGATATAGTAAGCTAATGATAATTATTGCAAAATCTACATTGTATACAGCAAGAATTCCTCCAAACATTGCCCCTAAGATAATTGCTGCTACTGTTGATCCCTCAACCCATCCATTTGCTTTAACTAGAGAATCAGTAGGGAGCATCTCAGTTAGAATGCCATATTTAGCTGGAGAATAAGTCGCAGCTCCAATTCCAACAATAGCATAAGCATAAAGTGGTTGCATTCCAAATAGCATTGCAAGACAACCAAATAATTTAATTCCATTAGCAATAAACATAACCTGGCGTTTTGGTTTTGCATCTGCATAAGCTCCGACAAATGGGGCTAGAATAATATAAGCAAAAACAAAAAATTGAAGTAAAAGAGGCTGGTGCCACATTGGAGCATTAAGTTTGGTAAGTAATGCTATTGCTGCAAAAAATAATGCATTATCTGCTAAAGCTGAGAGGAATTGAGCAGAAACGAAATAGTAGAAACCTTCAGTTTTAATTTTATTAGAGTATTTTAATTGCATAATTTGTAATTTATTTAGTTTAGAATTTCGAGAATCTCATTAATATGGCCGTTAACTTTAACTCCTCGCCATTCATAAACTAGGTTTCCTTTCGGATCAATTAAAAAAGTACTCCTTTCTATACCTCTTAATTTTTTACCATACATATTTTTCATTTTTATTACATTAAATAAATTACAAGCAATTTCGTCAGGATCACTGAGAAGATTAAAAGGAAAACCATATTTAGCTTTAAAATTTTCATGTGATTTTAAGCTGTCTCTAGATACTCCAAAAATTTCTACATTTAATTTTTTAAATTTATTAATATTTTCTTTAAAATCAATACCTTCATTAGTACAACCTGGCGTTGAATCTTTTGGATAAAAATAGATAACAATATATTTACCAGTAAAATCTGATAAATTAAAAGATAAATTATTAGTTCCTTCTAGTTGAAAATTAGGGACTTTCTTATTTAAATTAACATTTTGCATAATTAAGGTAGACCTTTTATTAAGGTTGGAGTTTAAAAGAAATTGGAACAATTACATTAAAAATTTTAGATTCGAGCTCTTTCGGGGGCTTTGGAAATGGCGATGCTCTTTTTATCATAGCCATACCTTCTTTATCCAATATTTTGAATCCACTTTTTTGTTTAATTTTAGAATTAATTAAATTACCTTTCCCATCAATTTCTAAATCAATAATAATTTCTCCTTGCCAACCTCTCATTTGCGCTATTCGCGGGTATTTTTTTTGTTTAGCTATAGCTTTAGCTAATGTTGTACTATAACTTTCAATCGTTTTCTTTATAACAAAGTTGTTTGGTTTGCTTTTTATGATTTTTTTAGAACTAATAATTGGAGTTATAGTTTTTGGTTTAATAATTTCTTTTATTGGTTCAGGAATAATTCCTTTTATTGGTTCAGGAATAATTTCTTTTATTGGTTCAGGAATAATTTCTTCTATTGGTTCAGGCTCATTTATTAAAATATCTATATCTAATTCTACCGATTTAGATATTTGATTAAGATTTTGTGATGGAATATATGCTAAGAATGCTGCATGGAATAATATAGACAATAGAATTGTTTCAGCTATAGATAAATTTCGTTTATTTTTATAAGGTAAAGTTAGCAATTTTTTTTGAAAAATTTTTAGAAGGACTGTAATTATAGCTTATTTAGTAAAAATAATGAATGAAATCAAGCTTATATGAAACTCTCCATCAATTGAATATTAACTATTTCTCCCGGTTTAATTTTACCTTTATCTGCACTTATTACTATAAAGCAATTTGCTTTACTCATTGAACTTAGAATACCAGACCCTTGTTTTCCTGTAGTTTTAACCTTCCAGACCCCATTTGATTCAAATAGAATACCTCTTTGAAATTCTATTCTACCTGGTTTTTTAAAAATTGATTCAACACACTCCACTCTTAATAGTGGAATTGGATTATCTACTTTTGATCCCATTTTGAATTTCAGTGCATTCTGGACAATTTGATAAAAAGTAACCATAGCTGATACTGGATTACCTGGCAAACCAAAAAAGTCAGTTTTTTTTATTTTCCCATAAGCCATAGGCCTGCCGGGCTTAATTGATAATTTCCAAAATAAAACTTCACCAATTTCCTTTAAAACTTCTTTCATATAATCTGCTTCACCTATAGATACTCCGCCAGTGGTTATAATTACATCAACTTTTTTTGCTAGTTTTTGTAGATTATTTTTTATAATTTTTTTATTGTCAGGAATAATAGCTAAATCTATACATTCAATATTTAATCTGGATAGCATAGAGTGAATTGTGAAGTGATTACTATCATAAACCTGCCCTGACTTTATTTTCCTTCCTGCTTTAACAATTTCATCCCCTGTTGAGAAAAAGCCTACTTTTAATTTTTTAAATACTTTTATTTTAGAAAATCCTAAAGAAGCTATTAATCCTAATTCTGGTGGATATATTAAAGTACCTTTTTTAAGAACAATATCTTTTTTTCTTATATCTTCCCCAGCTTTTCTAATGTTTGCCCTTATTTTTGGTATTTCAATAAAGGTTATTTGATTATTTTTATATTTTACTAATTCAATTGGTATAACAGTATCAACTCCTTTTGGAATTTTTCCACCTGTCATAATTTGAATCGCCTCTCCATCCTTAATTTTTGAACCAATAGGTTTTCCAGCTAAAACTTTATTTTTTACATTTAAGGTTTTGGTATTTTTTAATGAAGATATTTTAAATCCAAAACCATCCATTGCTGAATTATCATAATTTGGAACATTAATTGGAGATATTAGATCAATTGCAAGAACTCGGTTAATTGAATCTATAAGCTTTATAGATTCAGTTTTTTTGATTGGTTCTAAAAATGAATTAATCATTTTTTTTGCTGAATTAATATTCATTGAGTTCGGATCATATTCAGCAAGACATCCTGGTTCATTAGATAAATCTTTTAAGGTAATTTTTTTAGTCATTATTTAATTGATATTTATTTTTATCTGCAATTATAAAATCTACTATTGTACTTATATCATTTAAATTAAGACATGGAATTTTTATATTTAATAAAGAATCTGAAGCAACAGCTATAATATTCGAATCTTTTTTATACAATAATTCATTGGAAATATTTTTTCTATAAACTTCAATTTTTGGATAAGCCATACTTTTTAATCCTTCGATTAAAATAATATCTACATTGGAATTTATTTGAGTAATTGCTTGTTCTAGAGTAAATATTTTTTTGGCATTTTCAGAAATAAGAGCAGATCGATGATTATTAAAAATTAATGTTTGGGATGCTCCAGCCTTTCTAATACGGAAACTATCTTTTCCTGGAATATCAATATCAAATTTATGATGTGCATGTTTGATTGCTGAAACATTTAATCCTTTTTTTATTAATTGGGGAATTAATTTTTCAATTAATGTTGTTTTACCACATCCACTATTTGCAGCACAAATTCCTATTACACATGGATTTTTAATTAATTGTTTTTTTTTCAATCTTTTTTAACTCATTAGGATCATTAATGTTTGTAAATTCTTTTTGGTCGGAAAATTTAACTATTTTATAGTTATTTTCTTTTATCCATAATTCTATTTTTCTTCCACCCATTTTAATAAATGTTTCTAGATTTTTTATTAATGAACTATGACATAACATAAATACAGGTTCTAAATGACCATTAAGTGAAGGTACTATTAATGTAGGCCCATTATTTTTTATATAACTACTTAATTTTTCAACTAAATTAATAGGTAAGAATGGGCAGTCATTAGGGCAGAACTGCACCCAGTTATTTTTTGCGTAAAATAAACCTGCTTGAATTCCTGCAAGTGGCCCAGGATTATTTGGAATACAATCCTGAAATTGAATATTTTCTGGGAAGATTTTAATAATTTGGTTTGTATTAATTGATATATAAGAAACTTGTTTTTTTAATCTATCGTATACGTGTTCGATTAAGTATTTATTATTTAATTTAATAAGGGATTTATTTGTACCCATTCTTTTTGATTTTCCACCTGCAAGAATTACGCCTTCTATTTTGGTACTCAATTAACCTCCTGTATGCGACATAAATCTAACAACAGAAGGCTGTTTATTTAGAAGATTAAAGGTATGGGATTCCGGTTTAAATTTCATACTATTTATTATTGCTTCTATTATAGGAGTATCATCAAAAGGGTGAGCTTTGATTAGAGGAAATAATTCTACTTTTTCTTCATGCCCAAGGCATAAAAATAACTCGCCTTTACAGCTTATTCTAACTCGATTACAGCTTTCACAAAAGTTGTGGGAATGAGGTGAGATTAATCCAATTTTTGTATTTGAATCTTTAATTTGCCAATATTTCGATGGACCACCAGTATTAAAATCTGATTTTAAAAGACTGTAATGATTTTGTAGAGAACTTAATATTTCATCGTTGTTAACAGAGGTTTTACTTCTATTAAATTGTGTATCACCAAGTGGCATTTCTTCAATAAATGAAATATCAAAATCTGAATTAATTGCAAAATCAACTAAATTAAAGATCTCATGCCCATTTAAATTTTTCATAAGAACAACATTTAATTTAATTTTTTTAAAACCTATCTTTTTCGCATACTCAATACCATCTAGAACATTATCTAATTTCCCGACTCTAGTCATACGATTAAAAACATTAGGATTTAAACTATCGAGACTTATATTAATCCTTTTAACCCCAGAATTTTTAAGCATTAAAGCTTTATTTTTTAATTGACTTCCATTTGTGGTTAATGTGAGTTCTTTTAAATTATTTTCTTTTTTTATGGTTTTAAATAACCAGTCAATATTTTTTCTCACTAGTGGTTCGCCGCCAGTAATTCTAACCTTTTCAATGCCTAGACTATTAAAAATTCTTATAATTCTTGCAATTTCTTCTAATGATAATAAGTCATTTCTAGGAATGAATGTCATTTTTTCAGACATACAATAAACACACCTGAAATCACATCTATCAGTTACTGAGACTCTTAAATAATTAATTTTTCTATTGAACCGATCGATAAGCATAATGTTTCTATTTATAGTTTATAAAAGTTTTTTATGATATTACTATTCTATAATTTTAACTTAAGAAAATGTTAATAATCTCAATAAACCTCTGTTGCAATCTATATTTAAGTGACATACAATATGACATACAATCTTAATATATATTTAAGTGACATACAATATGACATACAATTTTAATATATATTTGAGTGACATACAAGTAAATATATGACATATAAAAAAGGATAGAAGATAATATTATGCCACTAAATGTAAGACAGGTTGAAAATGCAAAATGTCCCTCAAATAAACCAATGAAAGTATTCTTTGATGCTGATGGTCTTTCTTTGAGAGTAACTAAAAATCAAATGAAGTCATGGATTGTTCAATACCAACTCAATGGCAAAAGAAATAATGTATCAATAGGCTCATATCCTAAAGTATCTTTAGTTGATGCAAGAAAAGAGTGTTCTGTTATAAAGAAAATGGTTTCAGATGGTAAAGATCCTAAAATAGTTAGACAAATGCAGAAAGCAGAAGTAGCTGCTAGTGAAACATTAGAAACTATTAAGAATCTCAAAACTTTGTCAAGTCAACAGCTAGAAAAAATAAATGAGTATGTAGAAAAATATCAAAATGTCCCAGGCGCATTACTACCACTAATGCATACTATTCAAGACGATTTTGGATTTATTCCAGAGGAATCTTATAAATTTATTTCAAAAGCTTATAATTTATCAATTGCTGAAATTCATGGATTTGTAACTTTTTATCATCATTTTAGAACACATCTTCCGGGAAAAAATATTTTACAAATTTGTCGTGCTGAGTCTTGTCAAGCTATGGGATCAGAGAATATTGAAAATTATTGCCAAGAAAAATTAGGTATTAATTACCATCAGACAACTAAAGATAATTTAATTACATTAGAACCAGTCTATTGTTTAGGTAATTGTGCGTGCTCACCTGCAATTATGATAAATGAGGAAGTAGTAGGTCGAGTTACCCCAAAAAAAATAGATCAAATTATTAGTAAAGCTAGAGAAGATTGATGACATATAAAATTTTTATTCCGAGAGATTCAAGTTCAATATCATTAGGCGCTAATGAAGTTTATCAAGCAATTTTAAATGAATCTAAGACAAGAAATATTGATATTGATATTATTAGAAATGGTTCACGAGGACTATTTTGGCTTGAGCCAATGATTGAAGTTGAAACTTCTAAAGGAAGAGTGGCTTATGGCCCAGTAAGTGTTTCTGATGTTAAATCGTTATTTGATAATAAATTTTACTTAGGAAAAAAACATAATTTATTTTTGGGAATTACAGAAGAAATTAAGTGGTTAAAAAATCAAGAACGTTTGACTTATGCACGAGTTGGAATAATAGATCCTTTAGATATTGATGAGTATGAGAAATTGGATGGTTTTAAGGGGCTTAAAAATTCTATTAAATTAAACTCAGAGAATATTGTTAAAGAAATTACTGATTCTGGTTTAAGAGGTAGGGGAGGCGCAGCATTTCCAACTGGTATTAAATGGAAAACAGTATTAGATGCGCCATCAGATAAGAAATATATTGTTTGCAATGCTGATGAAGGAGATTCTGGAACTTTTTCTGATCGAATGATTATGGAAAATGATCCATTTGTTTTAATTGAAGGGATGATTATTGCTGGTCTTGCTGTTGGTGCAGATCAAGGATATATATATTTACGATCTGAATATCCACATGCTTTAGAAATTTTAAATGAAGCAATAAAAATTGCTTTAAATAAAGGATATTTAGGTAAAAATATTTTTGGATCTGATTTTTCATTTAATTTAGAAGTAACTCGAGCAGCTGGAGCTTATATTTGTGGAGAAGAAACTTCTTTACTTGAAAGTCTTGAAGGAAAAAGAGGAATGGTAAGGTATAAACCACCATTACCAGCTATTGAGGGTTTATATGGAAAACCAACAGTAGTGAATAACGTTATATCACTGGCAACAGTTCCAATTATTATGGATAAGGGAGCTTCATTTTATGCTAATTATGGAGTAGGTCGCTCTAAAGGCACACTTCCTATTCAATTAGCTGGTAATTTAAAACAGACTGGATTAATTGAAAAAGCTTTTGGTATTTCATTAAGAGAACTTTTGTATGATTTTGGTGGAGGATCTGCAACTGGTAAACCTATTAAAGCAGTTCAAGTCGGAGGCCCTTTAGGAGCATTTTTACCTGAAGAACAGTTTGATACACCGTTTGATTATGAAAAATTTAGTGAAATTAAGGCTGTTGTAGGGCATGGCGGAATTGTTGCATTTGACGATAGTATTGATATGTCAAAAATGGCAAGATATTCATTCGAATTTTGTGCGATTGAATCATGTGGAAAATGTACACCATGTCGTATAGGTTCAACTCGTGGAATGGAAGTTATTGATAAGATTAAAAAAGGTATTGATCAAGAAAAGAATGTTATGTTACTAAGAGATTTAGGAGACACTATGGTAAACGGTTCTCTTTGTGCAATGGGCGGTATGACACCATTTCCTGTTATAAGTGCACTTAATTATTTTCCAGAAGATTTTGAGCTTGATAAGAAAGAAACTTAGGCATACAATATGACATACAATCTTAATATATTTTTAAGTGACATACAATATGACATACAAGTTTTATATATTTCTAAGTGACATACAATTTGATTAAATTAAATTAGGACACAATTTACATAAAATAAATATGGATGATACAAAAGATTTCGGTACCCCAAAAAAAATATCTGAAAAGTTAGTTGATCTAACTATTGATGGAATAAAAGTATCCGTTCCTGAAGGAACATCTATAATGCGTGCAGCTTCTGAGGCAGGAGTAAGTGTTCCGAAATTATGTGCAACTGATAGTTTAGATCCGTTTGGTTCTTGTCGATTATGTCTTGTTGAAATAGACGGTAAGAAAGGTTATCCAGCATCTTGTACTACTCCAGTAGAGCAAGATTTAAAGGTGCATACGCAAACATCAAAATTGGCTGATATTAGAAAAGGAGTGATGGAATTATATATATCTGATCATCCGTTGGATTGTCTAACTTGTGCTACAAATGGTGATTGTGAATTACAAGATATGGCTGGGGCTGTTGGACTTAGGGATGTTCGTTATGGTTATGAAGGAGAAAACCACTTAAATTCTGAAAAAGATACTTCAAATCCATATTTCACATTTGATCCATCAAAATGCATTGTATGTTCAAGGTGTGTTCGTGCTTGCGAAGAAACTCAAGGAACATTTGCTTTAACAATAGATGGAAGAGGATTTGAATCTAAAGTTTCTGCTGGAGATAAAGATTTTCTTGATTCAGAATGCGTTTCATGTGGCGCTTGTGTTCAAGCTTGCCCAACTGCAACCCTTGTAGAAAAAAGTATTATTGATAATGGACAGCCAGAGAGATCGGTTATTACTACCTGTGCTTATTGTGGAGTTGGTTGTTCTTTTAATGCTGAGATGCAGGGAGAAGAAGTAGTTAGAATGACTCCGAATAAAGATGGTGGGGCAAATCATGGGCATTCATGTGTAAAAGGTAGATTTGCTTGGGGATATACAACTCATAAAGATAGAATTACAACTCCAATGATCAGAAAAAGTATTAAAGACCCATGGAAAAAAGTTTCTTGGAAAGAAGCAATTAATTATGCAGCTTCTGAAATAAAAAGAATACAAAAAAAACATGGATTTGATTCAGTAGGTGCAATTTCTTCATCAAGATGTACAAATGAAGAAACTTATTTGATGCAAAAAATTGTAAGAGTAGCATATGGAAATAATAATATTGATACATGTGCTAGGGTCTGCCATTCACCTACAGGTTATGGATTAAAACAAACATTGGGTGAGTCTTCAGGAACTCAAAACTTTGATTCTGTTATGAAGTCAGATGTTATTATGGTTATTGGAGCAAATCCAACAGATGGTCATCCAGTATTTGCTTCTCAAATGAAGCGAAGATTGAGAGAAGGTGCAAAATTAATTGTAGTTGATCCAAGAGAGATAGATTTAGTTAAAAATACACCACATCTTAAGGCAGATTTTCACCTTAAACTTAGGCCAGGTACTAATGTAGCAACAATAAATTCAATAGCGCATGTTGTTGTAACTGAAAAATTAATAGATGAAGAATTTATTAAACAAAGGTGTGAATCCGAAGCATTTAATTATTGGAAAGATTTTATTTCAGAAAAGAAAAATTCTCCAGAATTTTTAGAATCTGAGACAGGTATTCCTGCTGAATTAGTTAGACAAGCTGCAAGATTATTTGCTCAAGTAGATAATGGAGCTATTTATTATGGACTTGGTGTAACTGAACATAGTCAAGGCTCAACAATGGTTATGGGAATTGCTAATCTTGCAATGGCTACAGGAAATATTGGAAGGGCAGGGGTTGGTATCAATCCATTGCGTGGTCAAAATAATGTTCAAGGTGCGTGTGATATGGGTTCATTTCCTCATGAATTACCAGGCTATAGACATATTTCAGATGTTAATACTCGAGAATTATTTGAAAATGCTTGGGATAAAAAATTATATGATGAACCAGGTTTAAGGATACCTAATATGCTTGATAGTGCGATTTCTGGTAATTTTAAATCAGTTTATTGTGAGGGAGAAGATATAGCACAATCAGATCCTAATACGCAACATGTAACACATGCTCTTAAATCAATGGAATGTGTAATTGTTCAAGATTTATTTTTAAATGAAACTGCCATGTATGCCCATGTATTTTTACCTGGCTCATCTTTCTTAGAAAAAAATGGGACATTTACAAATGCTGAGAGAAGAATTTCTCGTGTTAGAAAGGTTATGGAACCAAAAAATGGTTATGAAGATTGGCAAATTACTCAAATGCTTGCGAATGCTTTGGGCTATCCAATGGATTATAAGCATGCTAGTGAAATTATGGATGAAATTGCACAATTAACTCCTCAATTTAAAGGAGTTAATTATGAGAAATTAGATAAATTAGGTAGTATTCAGTGGCCTTGTAATGAAGATCATATAGAAGGTACTCCAACAATGCATGTTGAAGAATTTGTTAGAGGAAAAGGTAAATTTTTCATAACTGAATATATTCCAACTTCAGAAAAAGTAAATAAAAAATTTCCTTTGATATTAACTACTGGTCGTATTTTAACGCACTATAATGTTGGCGCTCAAACAAGAAGAACAAAAAATGTTACATGGCATGATGAAGATAGAATTGAAATTCATCCACATGATGCAGAAGAAAAAGGTATAAATGAGGGTGATTGGGTTGGTATTACTAGTCGAGCTGGAGATACCGTTCTTAGAGCAGAAATAACTGAACGTGTTCAACCTGGAGTTGTGTATACAACATTTCATCATCCAGTTTCTGGAGCAAATGTTATAACAACTGATAATTCGGATTGGGCAACTAATTGCCCAGAATTTAAAGTTACTGCAGTCCAAGTCACTAAAGTTACACAACCATCAGAATGGCAAACTAATTATCAAAAATTTAGTGAAAAACAAATTAAGTTTGCAAAAAAGAATGAGGCGCAGGTCGATTAGATTCTAAGTGAGCAAATCTAAATTTATCCAAACAAAAAAAACAGTAATACATTCAGAGGTTCGCAAAAGTACATCTTTAAATTTAAAGGGAATTGAAAATATTGCTGAAGAAACACCTATAGCTTTAATTTATAATGGTATATCACATGTTGTAATGATGGGAACACCATCAGATTTAGAAGATTTTGCAGTAGGTTTTTCTATAACAGAAGGAATTGTAAATGAAATATCTGATATATATTCTGTTCAAATAGAAAAACAAAACAATGGAATTGAATTAAATATTAAAATATCTGCAGAGTGTTTTTCAAAATTAAAAGAGATAAGAAGAAATCTAACTGGTAGAACTGGATGCGGTCTTTGTGGAGCAGAAAGTCTCTCTCAAGCAATAAGAATCCCGGATATAAAAAAATCTAAACATCAATTTAAATCAGAAAATATTTTAAAAGCTTTAAATAATTTTTCTAATAATCAAATGTTACAAAAAGAAACTGGGGCAACGCATGCCTCTGCTTTATTTTCAGAGGAAGGGAATATTAAAATAATTCGTGAAGATATTGGTAGACATGTAGCATTAGATAAATTAATAGGCGCTGGATTAAAAAATATAATTAAAGAAGATTTTTTTATTATTACATCAAGTAGAGCAAGTTATGAAATGGTTCAAAAAATAGCTTACTTAAATTTAAAGCTTTTGGTAGCAATTTCTGCACCTACTGGCTTAGCAATTAGATTAGCAGAAAATTTGGGAATTACTTTAGTAGGTTTTGCTAGAGAATCAAGATATACAATTTATAGCCATAATGAAAGAATAATAGAGTAAAATTCTGCAATGGAAAAAAATCAGTTAATTACTATGGCAAATCAAATCGGGGGTTTTTTTAAAAGCTATCCTGATAGAGAACAAGCAACAAAAGATGTTGCTACGCATTTAAAAAAATTTTGGCCTCCTGTTATGAGAAAAGAAATAGTGGAATATGTTGCTTCATCTAAGGAAACAGATAATCTTTTAGATGATATAGTTAACGATGCAATAAAAAAATATTTAAAAGAGTAAGGGTTTATTTAGCTAATAAAACAAAATAATTTTTATCAATTAATCTTCTACCAGTCCAAATTTCTCTCCATAATTTATATTCTGCTGGTATTTCTTTTTCTTTAGCCAATGAAATTAAAGCTAATCTACAAGCTTTATTTTCTAAGTTAGAATTAGTACCTTTAGTGCCAGTATAATAATGCAATAAATTTATTTGACTATCAGATAAATTATTAACATAAACACAACTTGAACTTTTCATAAGTTGTTGTTTTACATCAGTAAAAATTAATTTATAATCTTTACGATTATCAATAAATGGCGTCCAAAGCATTATCAAAGTAATCCAGACCATAGTAACCCCTATCGCCCAATTAGATATTACTGATCGATTAGTAATTTTGAATTTAATAATAGAAGCTAACCATAGTAATGTTATAACTAAAGCAAATAAAAAATTAAAGAATTGAAATTCAGCTACATGATTTGCAGATTGATAAAACATACGCTCATAAATTTGTTGAGGTATTTCAGTCATCATTGCAAACCAACCTAGCCAAATTAAGAAGCCAATGAATCCAAAAATTAAAATACCAAACCAATTTAAAGCACTTGCAGTACCTCTATTTAATCTATCAATTCCACCAACTGCAATGATTGATAATGGAATAGTAAAAGGAATAAGGTTTGTTTGATTTGGTTCGCCTATTGTAGACAATATCGTTAATAATGCGATTAAGAAAACAATCGGAATTTGTAGTTTTTTTTGATTTATGATCTTTTTGTAATCTTTGCTAATCAACCAAATTGCTAATGGAAGAGCTGGCCAAGTAAACCATAAAATTCCTTGAAGATGATAATTAAATAATAATTTAGATGAAAATTTTGCTGATTCTAACCAAGAAATAAATAGCTCTGGTTTTAAATAGTTAAATAAATATAACCAAGGGCTTATTACTAAGGTAATTATAATTAGTGATATCCCAATAAAAATAAAATATCTTTTGTTTCTCCAATTATTGAAAATTAATAAAAATATAGATGATAGAAGGATAACTAATAAAGGAGCAGTTCCTCCTGACAAAAAAGCTATACTTGAACCAAAACCAAAAACCATACTCGCTCGGAAGGGCCTTCTAAAATACAATGAGAGAGCATAAAGACTCATTGTGTAACCTAGAAGTGTTGCTACTTCAGGTATTAAGCTATGAATATTTAGTATTAAACCAACTGACCCTATAAAAATTAAGCCAGCTTGACGACCAAAACCTTGCCCCCATAATTCTCTTGTTATTAATCCAAGACTTATTAAAGTTAGAGATAACCAAAAAATATTTGATAGTCTAGCAGCATCATGTAATGGAAGTATTGGTGAAAAAAGTTTTCCAAATGCTGCTGCAACATAAGAATATAAGGGAGGATGCGTTATAAAATCTTCACTTGCTGCCATTGGAAGAATAATTTGATTATTTTGAATGATATCTAAAATAATACTAATTGAAGTTGATTCAAGAGGCCGCCAAGGCTCGTGTCCGATTAAACCAGTCAAAAGAAAAATTAAGGACAGTATAAAAAACAAATGTAATTTTGTTTTTTCACCTAGATTTTTTCTAGGTGTTGACATATTTCCTTGCCAGTCATGTTCAAGGTCAAATTTCATATTAATACATCATAAACAAAAAAAAGCAGCTAAGCTGCTTTTTTTATTAATTAAAGTAATTAATTTTACATCCCATATTTTTGCTTAAATTTTTCAACTCTACCTGCTGTATCAAGAATTTTTTGTTTTCCTGTGTAAAAAGGATGGCATTTTGCACATACTTCAATAGCCATATCTTTAGCAATAGTTGATTGAGTTTTAAATTTATTGCCACAACTACAGGCTACATTAACTTCTGGAGAATTAGGATGGGTATCTTTTTTCATAATTAATTTATATTGTTATAATTTTAAGTAGTGAATTATCATTGATATTTCTAAAAAAATCAATCATTTATTGTAATTTTACTTTCTCATACTATTAAAAAAGTCATCATTATTTTTTGTTGATTTTACTTTATCTAATAAAAACTCCATTGCTTCTAAATCTTCCATTGGATAAAGCAATTTACGTAAAACCCAAATCTTTTGAAGAATATCTTGAGGTATCAATAATTCTTCTCGACGAGTACCTGATTTATTTACATTAATTGCTGGGTATGTTCTTTTTTCAGCCATTTTACGATCTAGATGAATTTCCATATTACCTGTACCTTTAAATTCTTCATATATCACATCATCCATTCGGGATCCTGTATCAACTAGTGCTGTAGCTAATATTGTTAAAGATCCTCCTTCTTCTATATTTCTCGCCGCTCCAAAAAAACGTTTAGGTTTTTGAAGAGCATTCGCATCGACACCACCAGTAAGAACTTTACCAGAGGAAGGTATTACAGTGTTATAAGCTCTAGCAAGTCGTGTAATAGAATCTAAAAGAATAACAACATCTTTTTTATGCTCGATTAATCTTTTTGCTTTTTCAAGAACCATATCGGCAACTTGGACATGTCTTGTTGCTGGCTCATCAAAAGTTGATGCTACAACTTCACCTTTAACAGAACGAGTCATCTCAGTAACCTCTTCAGGTCTTTCATCAATTAATAAGACTATCAAAGAAACATCTGGATGATTGGCAGTTATTGCATGAGCAATATTTTGTAACATAACAGTTTTACCACTTTTTGGACTAGCGACAATTAAACCGCGTTGACCTTTTCCTATAGGGGATATCATATCTATAACACGACTTGTATTATTTTCTTCTCCTCCTTTATCTCTTTCAAGAGTTAGCGGCTCAGTTGGAAATAAAGGGGTAAGATTTTCAAATAAAATCTTATTTTTTGTATTTTCTGGGACATCATTGTTAACTTT
>ERZ1046876.1161-NODE-1161-length-17769-cov-6.461330_pt1 | contig 17769 bp, 19 predicted proteins | sample MGYA00383094_ERZ1046876 | MGnify/ENA primary metagenome ERZ1046876 (study PRJEB29581, sample SAMEA5548364) | metagenome | biome: marine; feature: coastal; material: water | depth 50 m | study: Short-term variability in the microbial, nano- and picoplankton...
AACTTCCAATTCGTTTTTGTTACTTTCTTTAACTGCCCATCCTTCAATTGCTTTGAGTAACCTACTTATACAAGCACGGGCTTCTTCGGAATCGGAGATCTGTACTTCTTCGTCTTCAGACATAATGTGTATATACTAGCAGAATAAGATTAAAAATTACAGATAAATAGTATTTTATTTTGGTTAAAGTTTATCAGATGTGCAAGCTTTTGATGTAATTGTCCAAATCCTTTCTGACTATTCCACTAAGAATAAACAACCCAAGTATATTAGGGAATGCCATTCCCAAAATCATTAAATCTGAAAAATCCAAAATATTAGTCGCCGTTATTATAGACCCTAGAAAGGTGAAAACGAGAAAGAGTATCTTGTAAATCAGGGATGACTTGTCTCCAAATAAATACACCCAGCATCTTTCTCCATAGTAGGACCAAGATATCATCGTAGAAAATGCGAAAAGAAAGACTGCTATCGCAAGAATGTATGGAAACCATGGGATTACACTGCTCATCGCTACAGATGTAAGGGCACCTCCCTGGTTTTTGGCAATGAGTTCTGCATTAGCTGGGTCGATATATGCCCCTGTTATAATAATTACCAAAGCGGTCATCGTGCATACCACAATCGTATCGATGAAGGGTTCGAGGATGGCCACGATTCCTTCTTCGATTGGATCTTTTACTTTGGCGGCGGAATGAGCAATAGCTGCAGAGCCTATTCCCGCCTCATTGGAAAACACTGCCCGCTTAATTCCAATAATTAATACACCAAGAAATCCCCCGAAAGCAGCATCTGGAGAGAAAGCTTGCTCGATAATTAGGCTAAAAGCCGCGGGAATTTCTCCAAGATGTGAGCCAAGAATAAATAAACAAGCGAGCAGGTATATTCCGCACATAATGGGAACGATAAGAGATGCCACTCGGGCGATACTCTTTATTCCTCCCAAAATAACTAGCCCAACTAAAATAGCCATGAGCAGCCCGTACCCCCAGGAGTAATCTGCCAACACGGGCACAACGGTTTTAATCATGTCAAGGGACTGAACAACTTGAAAGGAATTGCCCCCACCTAGAGATCCCCCAATGCAGAGCAGGCAAAAAAGCCCGGCAAGCAAGCCTCCCAATCCGCCAAGCTTTTTTTCTTTCAGACCTTGAGAGAGGTAATGCATTGCCCCGCCCATAATTCTTCCGTCTTTCCGAATTTTACGGTACTTTTGACCAAGTGCACACTCGGTAAACTTCGAAGACATGCCAAGGAAGCCAACCAATATCATCCAAAAAGTCGCTCCTGGACCCCCCGTACCAATAGCAATCGCCACCCCAGCAATATTTCCTAATCCCACGGTTGCAGAAAGGGCAGTGGTTAATGCCTGGAAGTGGGTAACCTCTCCAACTTGTTCAGAGTTGTCATACTTCCCCCGCACCAAATCAATAGCATGTTTAAAAAGGCGAATATTTACGAATCGCATACGCAAAGTAAAAAAGAGGGCACCACCAAGTAACCATGCTACAACTAGGGGAATCTCAATACCTGGAATTGGCCAGAAGAGTACTTTAGCAAGTGGACTCACCACATATTCACCAAAAAAGGTATCCAAGTCCTTTTCCCAATTATTGGGAACCTCTTCATTCTTAGCATAAACAAGCTGTGGAATGGTAAAAACAATGAAGGTTAGCACATTTTTTATCATTTTTATTTATTCGTTCTTTAATGCATAGCTTGAGAATTCACTTCCCCTAGGGCAAGGGTTAAGCTAGCAAATACTTGGACATGGCAAAAACTATTATCATTTACATGGCTCGTGAGTGGACAACTTGGTTTCTAGGCTGTTTGTTTTTTCTAGTGGGAACCATTTTCCTCTTCTCCTCAGTCGAAGATTTAAGTCAGGTGTTCCCAAGAGGTGTTGACTTCTGGTTGGAGGACTTTTGGTTTTGGTTGCTTTCTTACTTACCGTGGTTACTTCCAATTTGTTGTTTGGGTGCGAGTTTATTTTCTCTTTCTTTTGCGAGGAAAAGGGGCGAATGGACTGCGATGCTGGCAAACGGAATTTCTCCCATTCAATCTTTTTCCTTAATCGTTATACTTGGATTTGGGGTTGGATGGAGCAGTGACTGGTTGATGAATGGTGCGGGAGTCCGTGCAATGGATATGAGCGACCTAGAAACGCGCAGCCTTAAAATGCAAATTGGGTCAGAACGACTTTGGTACTTTCGCTCCTTTGACCCATCCACGGGTATAGGGCGGGATTTACAACTTTTCCAATACGGAGAAAAAGGAGAAGATGTGATGCGCTTACGGGCTAGCACTGCAAAATGGGAAAGCGAGAAGGGTTGGACTTTTTACAACGGTAAATTTCTCGGGTTTTACTCTGCTAAAGGTTTGCCAGTGATTGATGAAAATAAAAGTTCTTTAGTTTGGGAGACTATCGCAGCAGCATCGGTAAAGGGTGAAGTGTACCAAACAAAAAGTCCGGGGATTAGCCGTTCTTTTGAAAAACTTTTCGGGTTAGATATTCCTGATGACCCAACGCCCTATCTTTGGCTCCAAAAGCGGGCAAAAGATATGAGTTTGGGTGAAATTGAACGTTTGCTTGATCGATTTCCAGCTTCGAAAGGTCAAGAAATGATCTCATATAAATTAAGAAAAGCTCAACTTTGGTGGAATGGACCAGCTTGTTTAGTCGCCTTAATAATTGGGCTGGGACTGGGAAGTGCTAGGGGTTCTTCAACCCCAGCAAAACTTGCCGGTGTTTCTCTGCTTGGTGCACTTGGTTTTTATTTAATTCGTACCTTGTCGGATTCTCTGGGCGAACAACAAATTTTAACTCCCATGGTCACGGCAAGTTTACCTTATTTACTCGTCGTGATTGGTGCATTTATTTTTTTGAAAGTACAAAATTAAATCATGACACTTTAAGCATCCACCTCTCTGAGTTGGATGCTTTCGATCACTTTCCCGTCGGCCAGCACATTGGTCACGGTTACAATTTGATCTCCAGTTTCGACCCGTTCTTCCTTAATTAATCGTTTGATTGCTTCTTGAATGGTTTGTTCTGGGTCTTTGGAGAATTCCATTAGGAAGGGCTCGATCCCCCATATTAAGCGCAATCTTCGATGAAGCCCGGGGATATCGGTAAAAGCGAAAAGCGGGGCCCCATTGGGACGCAATGCACCCAACTTAGATGCGAGATCTCCACTTCGGGTAAAGACCAAAACGGCGGCATTTTCCATGCGCAGGGCAAGGAGTGCAGCCGAGCGCAACATCTTTGCTTTGGGCCGAAAAAGCCGCAGGCTTTCCGACAATACGGGAGGAAGTTCTCGCTCAATTCGGGAAGAAATTCGCTTGAGCATACGTACACATTCGATCGGGTATAAGCCAGTGGTGGTTTCTCCACTTAGCATGACACAGTCTGCTTCCTCGTTGATGGCGTTGGCCACATCACTAATTTCCGCCCGTGTGGGCACAGGAGACTCGATCATCGATTCCAAAAGGTGAGTGGCCACAATCACAGGTTTACCTTTGGAGAGACAAATACTAACCGACTTTCTTTGAATAATAGGCAATTCTTCAAAGGGACACTCGATACCCAGGTCCCCTCGGGCAATCATCAGTCCATCAGAAGCAGTTACAATTTCTTCAAGGTTGTTCACTCCCTGCTGGTCTTCGATTTTGGCGATTACCTGGGCATTACTGTTGTTGTCCTTGAGAAAACTTTTAAACAGGTCAATGGCATCGGCATCTCGTGTAAAGGATAGGGCAAAGAAATCGTGCTCGCACTCGATGCCGACTAAGGTGTCCAACTTGTCTTTTTCCGTGATCGATGGTAGCCCAGTCTTAATTCCAGGCAAATTAACATGCCGCCGGCTTTTAAGCTCTGCATCCTGAAGAACGCGACAGCGGATTTTTTTTGGTGAAATTTCCACCACGAGCAAGGGAATCAATCCATTGTCGAGCAGAACATTATTTCCCGCTTTCAGGTGCTCGTGCAATTTGTCGTAATTTACTTCGACTTGCCAGACCTTCTCAATTCTTGGTGGTTCAGGTTGGGCGGTAAAGACAAGATCAATTAAGTCTCCCCTTTTTAATTGCACAGGAGATTGTAAATATCCGGTACGAATTTCTGGCCCCTTAACATCCATTAATATTGCGGGTTCTCTTTTGACTTTTTCTCCAATTCTACGGATGCGCTCGGTAATCTCCCGTATCCATTCGTGGGAAGCATGTGCCATATTCAGGCGCATTACATCAACCCCCTCGCTTATTAAGGATTCAAGCATCTCTTCAGACTCAGTTGCCGGACCGATGGTGGCTATGATCTTGGTTTGTCTTTCGGGAGTTTTCACACGGAAATAGGTTGGGCAGTCGCCGGATCGATTACATAGGTGGAAAATCGTTTACCCTGTCCGGGCAATTGGCTGAAGCGTTCACGCACTAAGTTGACATCGTTACAGTCTTTACTGAGGTGCATAAGGAAAATCTTTCGCCAACAGGTATTTTCCATTGATTCCAAAAGCTCATAGGTGGTTTGATTGGAAAGATGTCCATGCCGACCTCGAATTCGTTGTTTAAGGCTCCAAGGGCGCTTCTCGTCCTTTTCTAACATGTCAGTACAATGATTTGCCTCAATCACAAGTATACTTGCTTTTCTGATGCGTTCCTGAACCAAGGTGGGTACAAAACCTAGGTCGGTCACCCATGCCAGGCTGGAAGGAGGGTCGAATAGGTCTCCAGTTCCCCACTCAAAATAAAACCCTACGGGGTCATAGGCATCGTGGGGCACGCTAAATGGATGAACTTTAAATTCCTGAAATTGAAAAGGCACGCCCGTTTCAAATCTTTTCCAATTCGGACGCCTTGGAAGTTTTGGCTGGATTGCATCGATGGTGTCTCGGTTGGCAAAGATTGGAAGGTTGAGGTAGCGGGATAATCCACGAATGCCGGCACTGTGATCGTTGTGTTCATGGGTTAGAAATACAGCGTCCAATTCCTCTACAGACAGGCCTTCGTCAGAAAGTAAAAACTTTAATTTCTTCCCAGATAATCCAGCATCGATCAAAATGTTTGATTTACCTGTTTGTAAAAGGGCGGTATTTCCCGAACTGCTCGAACCAAGGATTTTAAATTTCGTTTCCACCAAGTCTCAACCTTAGTAAGCTCGTCAATATGCAATCAATCACAAAGTGCTTTGGGGGATCATTGATTTTATATTATGGAAGAGTGGTTTGACTGGGTCGACCGGACAGACCGGGTAATCGGAGTGACCAGTCGTGAGGATGCTCATCGTCTGGGGCTTTTCCACAGAGCAGTACATTTATACGCATGGGGAATGAAAGGTGGCTTAATTTTACAAAAACGGAGTAATTCTAAGGATTTGGAACCAGGGCTTTGGACAGTAAGTTGTTCCGGGCATGTTGACCGTGGTGAATCTTATGAGTTTGCCGCCACTCGGGAGATGACCGAGGAATTGAATGTATCAATTGAACAATCTGATCTTAGTGAACTTTTACGATCTGATCCTTGCCCAGAAAATGGGTATGAGTTCATACGCTCTTACCAAGTCAGCCAACAGATAAATCCGTTGGCTGACTCTTCGGAAATTTCCGATCTTCGGGAAATTGGACTTTTAGAGTTGGACGAATGGATGGCCCGTGAACCTACCCATTTCGCCAGTTCTTTTAGGTATCTCTTTCCCCTTGCCCGTAAGAAATTTTCCAACCCTACATAAGAGAGAGCTGGGAACCTTCGCTACCTGCTCCTGGTACCACACCGCTGGCTTCCCAACCTTTTGGAGTCAGTACTCTTCCTTGTTGGGTGCGTTTAAGGTAACCCTCTTGAATGAGGAAGGGTTCATGAACCTCTTCCAATGTATGCTCCTCTTCATTGACCGCTACAGCTACGGTGCCCAGACCTACGGGCCCCCCCTTATAGTTTTCTGCCATAGTAGAGAGGATACGCTTGTCCATTTCATCGAGTCCGCGATCATCGATCTCCAAGAGCTCCAGAGCTTTGGAAGCAAATTCTCGGTTTATGGTTCCATCCGATCGTTGCTCGGCATAGTCACGTGCAAAATGAATTAAATTATTGGCTATCCGAGGAGTACCCCGAGCCCGGGCAGCAATTTCTTCCGCACCCGGTTGGTCGATAGTACAGTCCAAAAGTTTACAACTCCGTAGCACGATTTTGGTAAGGTCTTCCCGCCCGTAGTAATCAAGGCGTGTTTGCAGAGTAAAGCGGCTGCGCATTGGAGCTGAGAGCAGACCAACCCTAGTAGTCGCACCAACCAGGGTAAAGCGAGGGATTTCCAGACGAACACTTCGCGCGTTGGGTCCTTGATCAATCATAATATCAATCCGGAAGTCTTCCATGGCAGAGTAAAGGTATTCTTCTACCGTCTTGGGGATACGATGAATTTCATCAATAAAAAGAATGTCTCCACCTTGTAGATTGGTCAATAATCCGGCCAAATCTCCAGGTTTGTCAATCACAGGCCCGGAGGTTATGCGTACCTCCCTTTGCAACTCATGTCCGATAATATGTGCTAGGCTGGTTTTGCCTAATCCTGGAGGACCACACAACAAAACATGCTTGAGGGCTTCTTCCCGCTTGGCCGCGGCTCCGACCATCACTTGTAATCGTTCAATTGTTTTTGGTTGCCCCGTAAAATCATCAAAAGATGGAGGACGCAAGGCAGCGTCTACTTCGCTGGTAGGTGACAATGAATCATCAAAAAAAGTTCGTCCTTTGGGCGGTTCTTCAGTCATTTTATTTACAAGTCAAATGAATCAATCAACAGGACTGCGAAAGGCAGGGGGCAACGCGGATTCTGGAAGGCGTTCAATTTTCGCCCCCAGATTCCAAAGTTTTTCATCCAATAACTCATACCCTCTGTCCAAGTGATAAATGCGATGCACCCAAGTCTCACCCTCAGCGACTAAACCGGCAAGGATTAATGCGGCACTGGCGCGCAGGTCTGATGCCATAACGGGTGCCCCATTAAGAGTTTTTCCGCCCCTTACGATTGCATTGGCACCCTCCAAAGATACTTCCGCTCCCATCCGTAAAAGTTCAGGAATGTGCATGAAACGACTAGGGTATACACGTTCTGTTAAAATACTAAGACCCGGAATGGTACAGGCAAGGGCACATGCCTGAGCTTGTAGATCCGTGGGGAATCCAGGGTAGGGTAGGGTAATGACTTCAAACGGTTTGAGACCACTTTGGTCAGTTTTAACCTCGATTGTATCTGCACCGATCTCCTGTAATTGTATGCCCGATTCTTTCATCACTTTGGCGAAGGCGCCCAAGTGGCTTGGGCGAATTCCTTGTACGCAAACTTTTCCCCGTGTGATTGCACCTGCCATTATGTAAGTGGCTGCCTCGATACGATCTGGAATTACTCGGTGGGTACAGCCTTGGAGTTTTTCAACTCCCTCAATTTTTAGTAAGTGTGAACCCGCACCGGAAATCTTTGCCCCCATTTTTTCCAGCATGGTGCATAAATCTAAAATCTCTGGTTCGCATGCAGCCCCATCGAGCACCGTAGTTCCATGGGTCAATACGGAGGCCATGATTGCATTGGCAGTTCCGGTAACCGTACTTCCGTGCCTCCCCCCGATAAATATAGTAGCGGGTTTCATTGAAGATCCATCAACTTCCACCACGCCTTGATTTAGAGATACATCAGCCCCCATTTCGTTGAGGGCTCGGAGGTGTAGATCAATTGGGCGGTGGCCAATTACGCAACCACCGGGCATCGGAATCTTTGCTCTTTTCAAGCGGGCTACAAGAGGTCCTAGCAAGCAAATAGATGCCCGCATTTTACGCACTAATTCGTAGGGGGCATCGGGATGAATGTTTGCCGGGTGGATTTTCCAGGTGTTTTGCCCGAGTCGTTCGATATCAGCTCCAAGATGGGAGAGGATTTCACCCATGAATCGAACATCACTGAGGTCAGGAACATTTTCCAGAATTGTTTCCTCGCCACTTAAAAGAGCTGCGGCAAATTGGGGGAGGGCGGCATTTTTAGAGCCGCTAACTTGAACACTACCTTCGAGGCGTTGACCTCCCTGAATTCTTAAGATCTCCATACCTTAGAAGGATCGGAAGAAGAAAAGTTATTCCGAGGAATTGGCGAGATTCACCTGGTGTCCGTGAATTACGAACCAAAAATTTTACCGAGAAACCCTTTGAGTCCAGTGGCTTTTACTGGAGTTTTCGCAGGTGACTTGGAATGTGATTTTCTTGGTCCACCTGACTTATTTTTGGAATGCTTGGAATTTTCAGATCTCGGTTTGGATGAATGATCGTTATTTCTTGGGCCTCCCGGTTTTCTTCTCGGTTTATGGTTTTTACGATTGTGAGGCTTGTTAGATTCACTGTTTTCTGGAGATTTATTGTCCTGAGCTGGACGATTTTCTCCACGCTCTCTTCTTTGGCGGGGCTGTCGATTATCCTCCCGAGGCTTGCGGCCACCGCGTCTATCATCACTGCGATTTCCACGATCTTCATTTCTCGAATGGGGACGCCCAGCGTTTTCACTAGGTTTGAAATTACTTAGGTCATCGGTCAGAGTTACCGGGTTGGCTGCATCAATTTCTCCCATGGGGGCAGCTGGAGTTGAAGAACGTTCGTTCTCCAATGGTTTTTCATTTGGTCTGTGCCAACGTGAACGAATTCTAGATTTCATATATAATTTTGTAATGACTGATTAATTTCGACTTAGCAAAAAATCGAGCCTGTCTATCGGGCTTTGTTGTTCTTTGCAGAAGGCACAACACGCCGGGCAGGGCAGATTTAAGAACTATATCCTAGCTGGGATGCCGACAAGGTAAAAGAATTTGCAAAACTTTGCGAAACCACTTGCAACCTGCTTAAGGAAAGTACTTAAAATGCGTTGATGGATAAATTGGAAAACATTTTCGAACTCCAGGAGGTTCTTAACCGAAGGATTGGGGTAAATATGGATGAGTTGAACGACGAGGATCGCACGAAGTGGATTCTCAATTATACCCGGGCGATGCAACAGGAATTAGCAGAGCTTACTGATTCCGTGCCTTGGAAGTGGTGGGCAAAATATCAAGAGTTTGACAAGCAGAATGCAAAAGTCGAAATCGTGGATTTATTTCACTTTCTCATCTCACTTGCCCAGGTCATGGGGATGTCTGCGGATGATGTTCACGAAGCTTACCTCAAGAAAAATGAAGTAAATCATAAAAGGCAGGAAAGCGGTTACTCGTCAAAAGACGAGGACGACTCGAGACATATTTAAAAAAGGACTCGGGTATAGCCACTAGTGGCTATATAAGGCTTTAGGGAACTTAGAGTGCCGAGACAAGAGCGGCACAACGAGCTTTTTTGCGAGCTACTTTATTAGCATGCACTAAACTGCTCTTACTTGCTTTGTCCAAGGCAGAGATCAGAGATTTGGCAGCAAGGGATGCTGCTTCTTTGTCCTTTGATTCTACAGATGCCTGAAAAGCTTTATCTAAAGTCTTGAGCTTACTCGAAATCGAGCGATTTCTCAGGTAGTTAGTCCTGTTTTTACGAATGTTCTTTATTGCTGACTGGGTATTGGCCATAGCGAATTAAAAAATTCTAATTTTCTCTATTCGTCAACTTGAAACATTAACATAAAAAGGATTCCGAGAAGCTGTAAGCCGGATTCTGTAACCCTATGCAAAATGAATTTGCAAGGATTGTCATTCATTTATCTATTTGACCAAAGATCAAATCCCCGCGCGAGCGAGGTGCGACGTACCCGAAACCATAGACGGGTAGCCCGGTTCCCTATTTCGTCTTGCATCGGATTGGGTTTACCATGCCCGTCCGATTGCTCGAACGGCGGTGGGCTCTTACTCCACCTTTTCACCCTTACCTCCCTAAAGAGGCGGTTTGTTTTCTGTGGCACTATCCGTGAACTTGCATTGAAACAAGCCCCCCCCGCTTTCACGAGGAATCCTACCCTGTGATGTCCGGACTTTCCTCTCCTCTGCCCAAAGGCATGGGAGCGAATGACCGCTTCTCGGAAAATTTTAGAATTTTCATCCTTTAAAAAGATTGGAGCCTTTTCCTCCTGTGGATATTTGCTTTGAACGATCATCTTTCTACGTAAACGATACGGCCGCACTGATCACATTGAGTAATCTTTTTATCCACAAGTGCGGAGGAAACCACATCGTTAGATACCCTCAAATGACAGCCCGAACATTTTTGGTCGGATATTGGAGCCATGTAGGGAGGTCGAGATACGATCGTGGTCACGCGATCGTATGAAGAGAGAAAGCTCGGTTCCACATCCTGTCGGGTTTGTTCAATTTCTTTTTCAAGATCTAAAAGTTCAGTTTTTTTCTCCTCCCCTTGTTCAGCACGCTCATCCCTTTGTTTCTCCATTTCTGCTACTCGCTCGGTAATTTTACCTTGTGCCAATTCAGCAGTTTCGCGTGCTCCATCAATTTTCAGGAGTATTTCAATCTGTTCGTTTTCACGGTCTTCAATTTTGGCTAACAAATTTGCAATTTCATTTTCTAAAGCCTGATATTCTTCATTCTTTTTAACTTCCAATTGCTTGTTTCTTTGCCTGTTAATGGAATCGTTCATGGAGAGAATTTCTTTTTCCAATGAATTATTTTCAGATTCCAAGCCTTTCCATTCTGCGAGTGCAAGTTCTACAGATTCTTTTTCCACGGCTATTTTTTTTCCCATTCTGGCAAGTTCTTCAGGAAGCTCTTTAACATCTTGCCGAAGTTTTTGGAAGCGTCTGTCTCGGCTATGGAGGAGGAGAAGTTTTTGAAAATCTGCGTCTTGAAACAACATAATGTTAAAGTAGGAATGGGGTAAATATGTGTAAGGCAACTCCCTACATGACTTTCCTTTCGGCAAAATACAAGAATTTAGGCGCAAAGCTTTACTTCACTGCCATTCAGTGGCAGAATTAAATTTTACAAATTCATGACATCTCAAGATTCATCTGTCCAACTTGTTGACCAAGCAGTCCTTCTCTTTACCCTGGGAGAGGAGAAGGAAGCTGAGTCTCTCCTTGTCGAATATCTGTCCAGGCACGAGAACGATTTATCTGCTTGGCGAGCGCTTTCAGAAATTCGTTTATCCACAAAGGATTTTTCTGCTGCCGAAAATGCTTGCCGTAAGGCATTATCCATTAACCCAGACGATCTTACTTCTAATGTCAGCCTGGCTAGGATATTGGTGGCTCAGGGGGATAAGGATGGTGCCGAAGAAGCCTCTTCAAAGGCAAGGGTACTCGGTTGGAAGGATGAACTTGCTCAGGACGAGCAGAACGCATAACATTTGTCTTAAAAATTTATCCCAATGCCTGCGACCAATAAACAAAGTTTAGATTTTGAAAGACCCCTTCTCGATTTGGAGAAACAATTGGATGTTCTCATGCAGTCCTCCACTAATTCGGATATGGACTTCACTGATGAGATTAAAGCGATTGAAAAAAAGATCGAGCAAACCAAACGCCAAGTCTACTCCGATCTGAGCCCTTGGCAAAAAGTCCAGCTCTCTAGGCATCCCAATCGTCCGTATTCGCCCGATCTTATAAAGCGTATCTTTTCTGGATTTGAAGAACTTCACGGGGATCGGTTATTTAAAGATGACAATGCATTGTTTGGGGGTCCTGCATCTCTAGACGGTCAAAGAGTTATGGTAATCGCTCAACAAAAGGGCAGAAATACCGAAGAGAATTTAAAGAGGAATTTTGGCTGTCCAAATCCTGAGGGTTACCGGAAGGCTTTACGACTTATGAAAATGGCCGACCGTTTTGGTCTACCCATTATTTCTTTAATTGATACTCCGGGTGCTTATCCGGGAATTGGGGCAGAGGAAAGGCATGTTGCTGAAGCGATTGCTGTAAACCTTCGTGAAATGTCAAATTTTGAAGTACCCATTATTGCTTTGGTTATTGGCGAAGGTGGGTCTGGAGGTGCACTTGGAGTGGCAGTTGCAGATCGTGTATTGATTCTCGAAAATGCATATTACTCGGTAATCTCCCCCGAAGGCTGTGCCGCTATTTTATGGAAAGATAGGGCTTTTGCTGCAAATGCCGCGGAGGCACTAAAGCTTGATGCCAACGAACTTTTAAACCTAGGTATCGTCGATAAAATCCTCCCAGAACCTGCTGGGGGAGCTCATCGTGATTGGGATGTTACTGCCCAAACAATTAAGGCTACATTACTTGGGGAATTACAGGAATTGAGCAAAATACAAGCAGGTGAATTTGCGCAATTAAGGTATGAGAAGTTTAGGAAGATGGGGAAATTTACCGCTTAGCGATAATCCAATTAGGATTATCTCTTAGTAACGATTGGTAAGATCTGGAGCGGGAGGCCCGCTCAATCCCAAGCGTTCGTTTCGATCGATCACATCGATCATACTGTCTTTGAGTCTTTCGCGCATACGCATCGACGATTCTAACTCCCTTTCCATGATGACCATATTTTCTTTAAGAGAGATAATCGCATTGTTTAGATCAGTCTCACGGTCGGTCATTCTAACTATATCTTGTTCGAGGCGAATATTTTCCTTCTCCAATAAATTCATCCGGTTTATTAAGACCTGTTCGCGGGCAAGAACTTCAGAGTATTCTGATTCTAACTCCCTCGTTTCAGCCATTAAATCTTGATACTCCGTACTTCCCGCATTCTCAAGATTGTTAATTTTGACTTCGAGCTCTCTAATATTTGCTTCCAAAATTCCAGCTTCTTGGCTTAGTAATCTTTCACTGGCTACCGCACGGTTGAGTTGAATTTCGAGGTTTCTTGATTTGTCTTTAAAGAATCCACGTTCGTCGTGAAGTGACCCGCTTTGAGACATCAGGTCTTGGTTTTCCTGGTCCAAGTCTTTGAGTTTGGTAATCAAGTTCCTTTCGTTTGATTCAATGTTTTCAATCTCTTCTCTCATTAAATCAACCGCACGTAACATGTCTGAATTTTCCGATTCCAGTGCGGATGTTTTGGCAAGTAACATTTCGTTTGAGTCTCGTAATCCTATCATTTCGTTAGAAATTCGAGATTCTTGCATTGCTAAATTGTTTAATTCGGCCCGTAAAATACTAAGTTCTTCTTTTTGAGACATATCGGTATCGAGAAGAGAATCGTTGCGGGTGGCAGTTCTTTCCAACTTGGTACGCAGGTCATTATTGGTCATTTGAATGAGCCTAGCATTTTCTCCCTGCCTCTGTGCTTCTATGGTAAGATCGGTATTAATTTGTTGGAGATTGGAAAGTTGGGCTCGCAAAGCGTCTGTTTCGATTTGGTATCTAGAAACTTTGTCTGATAAATCTTCTTTATCTCCCAAAACAAGGGATGAACGATCCTGTTCTAATGCTAAGATTCCGTTTAAACGAGCAATCTCATTTCTAGCATTCATTAATTCCTCATTCAGGACAATTTCTTCGTTCTCCAACATTTTCGCCTCATTTTGAGCTTCTCTCATCAGGGCTTTCATTTCGGACAGTCGAGAGTCGGTGGTTTCCTGATCGATTCCAAGAGAGGCAAGTTTTTGATTAAGCTTGGCGTTTTCTTTTTCAGCCCGATCGAGTTGGGCTTCCAACTTATTTTTAACGGCCTTGGCCGCACTCATATCAGTTCGTAAATCTTTTGCTTTTCGATCAAGAGTGGAATTGGCAAGTTCCAAGTTTCTTATTTTGGAATAAGCACTCTCATCTGAATTATCTCGATTGTCCAAAGACTGTTCTAGCTTTCGGTTGTCTAGGGCCAATTCCTGGTTGCGCATTTCCAATTCTTTTTCATCTGCTTTGAGTTGTTGAAGTTGTCTGCGTAAACGGGCGTTGGTTTCGTCCAAGTATTGATTACTATTTACACTGCGTAGACCTTCTTGCTTAAGCTTTAGAAGCTGAGTTTCTAGAGCCGCAATTTGCCCAAGTGCTTCGTTTAAATCATCCTGCAACTTAGCCGATTGAGGAGAGGGTGGGGCTACCTGAGGTGCGTTTAACTGTTGCAAGACCACAGACCTTGTCTTTTCAACTAGTGCATTGTGCTTAGCTGCCAAGTCGTTGTATTGCTTGATTAAAAATTCCGGATCGCGCAGTTGGGCATCGGTTTGCCCGTAAGCCATACTTCCGATTAGAAATATGGTTATTGTTGTAAAAATTGATCTATTGTAAATCTTGCGCGACATATAGGATGGAATTTTAATTTTTCTAATTGGAATAGCAATTTTGTACACATGGCAAGCGATACTTAAGTGACATCAAAAATCATGGGAGTTATTAAATTTGTATATTCGATTGAACTGCCGCTTTGGTAAGACGGTCCAACACTGCACGGTTTAAGCCCTTTGGGCTGTGAGAAAAGACTAAGTGCAATCTTCTTCTCTTCTTTTTGTCTGCTTGGATTAAGACACTGTATAAATTGCGTGCAATTTCCCTCTCGCTTCCAGAAATTGAAAGAGCCAGGCAAGAGAAGTCTTTTTGCTCGATTACATTTCTTTCCTCGGCAGTGCACACAATGATTAAATCTTTACGAGATAATTGTGCTGATTCCAATAATTCCTTCGTGCCTGCATGCAAAAATAAAGGGGTTTTAGGTGCATAATGGCAATCGCTCATGCCGGGAGATTGATCCCCGGCAGTTTGACCTACCTTATTAATCCTCTGGATTATATGCGGACCTAGGAGAACTTCTTCACCCAATGCCAGTTGCAGATCATTACGGGTGATCATGCCAGGTCTTAATATAGTTGGTTTATTATTAGTAAGGTCCAGCACTGTTGATTCCAAACCTACTGTGCAAGCACCCCCATCCACCGTGGGTGGTGCCATGTCGCCAAACAATTCAGCAATATGAGTAGCAGTGGTTGGGCTTGTTCGGTTCGATGGATTGGCACTCGGTGCGGCAAGAGGTTGTTTCAACCGATGTAAAATTTCTCGAAATATCGGATGATTTGGTGCGCGAAGGGCAACCGTTTGGTTCCCGGCTGTAACCTCCAAGGGAATCAAATCTTTCTTTGGTAAAACAATAGTTAACGGTCCGGGCCAAAAGATTTCGCATACCCGTTTTGACAGATCGTTAAGCTTGGCAAGATTTTCCGCTTCGCTTAAATCATTAACATGAACGATTAGTGGGTTAGTTGAGGGCCTTCCCTTGAGCTCAAAAATTTTTCGGACTGTAATTGCTTGCAAAGCAAGTCCGGCAAGTCCGTAAACCGTTTCTGTAGGCAGAGCAACTAAGTCACCCTGATTCAATCGGGCAACCGCATCATCCAAAGAGATGAGCACCCGACACCGTAAGGCTATATGGCCTTATTTGAGGATTAACATGTGCCTTGCCTTCTTAATTAGACGGGACACTTTGCGCTGCTGCATAGGGGTAAGACCTGTGTACTTGCGGGAAATGATTTTACCCGTGTCGGTAGTGTACTTAGCCAAGGCATCACGATCCATAAATGAATAATGCTCGGGGTTTTTGCTTTTGCTTTTTGTAGGGGCCTCTGAAGATTCGCTCATATGATCATTACAATGAACAACAGAGAAAAATGTTCAATCCCAAAGTTTCATTTGATCTTATTCGGTTTTGATTGACGAAGGGGATGTAGTTTGATTGATTTGTTCCCTGTTATGAAAGTTGTATCATCCATTAAGACCCTCAAAAACCGTCACCCCGACTGCAAGGTAGTACGCCGTAAAGGCCGCCTCTATGTCACTAACAAAACCAACCCGCGTTTCAAAGCACGCCAAGGTTGATTTATTGTAAACCTACTTTCTTATACCGATGAAAAAAGATATTCATCCAAATTTAAATCCGGTTACTTTTGTAGACGTTTCGACCGGCAAAAAATTTAATACTTTCTCCACAGTCAGTTCGAAAAAGACTGAAATTGTAGATGGTGTAGACCACCACCTTCTTTATCGAGATATTACTATGGATTCTCATCCAGCATTCACAGGCGAGAAACGTTTTGTGGACACTGCTGGTCGCGTAGAGAAATTCCAGTCCAAGTTCTCCCGCAAACGCCAAGGCTAAGTTCTGTCCATAGGATCCGTTTTTTTGGGTCTGTTAAGAATTTGCAGTTGTAGTTACAGTCATTTCGTCAACTATTTGACGAATAAAAAAGGTCTGTATATTTATAACCCTTATTTTAGGTCATGTTTGTGCTGAGGAATCCCTTCGCACATGGACAAGTGCCGACGGGCGGATGCTTGAAGCCCGTTACTTAGAATTAGTCGGCAGCAAGGTACGAATCGAAAATGCCCAAGGTCGCAAGTTCACCGTTCCGCTGACTGGTTTTTCATCTGTAGATCAAGATTATGTCAAGAGGGCATATGGACTAACTCTTTTTGCCGAACCCTTACCTTTTGAGGATGATGATGGCAGAGGTGGTGTTATTGTAGCCTCTGCCAAGGGTAGGGTGGAAGTATTGGTGCCTACCCGGGACAGTTATTCCGAGTTGAAACCAGCATATAGGGAAGTAATAGTCGGAGAATCGATCGCTTTCGGGGCTACCATTACTACTGGCAGTGAATCATCTGCCAATTTACTCCTGACCAATGGTACGCTTACTCGCTTGGGAGAGAATACAAAACTGGTTCTTACTGCTCTCTATCAAAAGAGCTTTAAGGGAACCAATCAAAAAGCAGGTGACTTAAAAAAGGAGGTCAGTCCAAGCCGAATAGTGCTTAATTTGGAAACGGGAAACTTAGTGGTTGAGGCACGGAAGTTAAGCAAACAGTCTTCCTTTCTTATTAGCACCAAGGTTGCACATGCTGGGATAAGGGGTACTCAGTTCAAGGTGTCCGCTAGTGCGGATTCTGCAGAACTTTCGGTGTTAGAAGGACGTGTAGACTTTTTGGATGCTAAGCAATTGGCAACTGTTGTGGAAACGGAGATGAAGGCAACTGACAAGAAAGGTGGTGCTGCTAATCTTGCAGATATGAGTAATGTTGAGCAGGCAGAGGTGAGGCAGACCAAGCAAGCAACCGCAAATATAGACTTAAACCGATTGGCAAATACCGTAGATGGGTACGCTCCGAAGCCGAATTACGTCGTAAAGTCAGCCCTCAATATGGAACTGATTTGGTGTCCGCCGGGGAGTTTTATCATGGGAGGTGAAATTACTGGCTCTTATCCTGTAATTCTAACCAAGGGGTTTTATCTTGGAAAATATGAAGTTACGCAGGAGCAGTATGAACAAGTAATGAAAGTTAACCCAAGTGAATTTACTGGTAGTAAACTGCCTGTTGAAAGAGTCACTTGGCATGAAACTGTAGCGTTTTTTGAATCACTAAATAAAAAGGAAGGTATTGGAGGTTGGACCTTCCAACTGAAGCCCAGTGGGAGTATGCCTGAAGGACCGGAACATCAATATACTACAGTTGGGGGAACTCTGTTAGTATAGAGCTAGCTAACTATCTGGATAGTGGCAAAGGCAGAACTGTAGCAGTTGGCTCTTATAAATCTAACCTTTGGGGTTTTCATGATATGCATGGCAATGTCAGAGAATGAATCGCTGACTTTCACGGGACTTATCCCGATGACAGAGAATTGGATCCGAGAGGTCCTAAAACAGGAGAGATAAATATCCAGCGAGGAGGCTCTTGGGGTAATGTTGGGTCATTTATGAATTCTCGACGAAGAGGAAATGGACCCACTGAAAGCAAGTCATCAATACTTGGCTTCCGCGTTGCCCTTATGAAAGCAGACTAAATCGTAAACCTCTCACCCACATCTCCCGCTCAAGGGGATACCGCAAGTTGAGTATGTTAGACGAGTCCATCATCGAATTGGAAGA
>ERZ1046876.1184-NODE-1184-length-17578-cov-8.253438_pt1 | contig 17578 bp, 33 predicted proteins | sample MGYA00383094_ERZ1046876 | MGnify/ENA primary metagenome ERZ1046876 (study PRJEB29581, sample SAMEA5548364) | metagenome | biome: marine; feature: coastal; material: water | depth 50 m | study: Short-term variability in the microbial, nano- and picoplankton...
ACACTTCAATCTGGGCTATGAAAATCTTTGTCATGTTATATCTTACCTTCTTTAAATATTATGGCTGCTATTCGTGGTTCAGGCAACCCTTTTTTGATCTATTTCATATGCTCTTTCAGATGCCAACAGGAATCTTAACCTGTCCATGGAGTCTATCCCAATCTTGACGCTGGATTATGCTTTAAAGTTAACGACAGCACCGTTAACTAATGGAGACTATCCAAGCAATTATTCCTCTAACGCGGCAACCACTACTGAACTCGACGTTCTTAGGTCATGGCATCTGGAAGAGCATATGCTCTTACTTACTCTATCATTATGGCGTCTAGCTCCGGTTCAGGCAACACCTTTTTTGATTTATTTCATATGCTCTTTCAGATGCCAACAGGAATCTTAACCTGTCCATTGGAGTCTAACCCAATTTTTTCGCAACGCTTTAAAGTTCCCGTCCGCGGACGTTAACTACTGAAGACAAATCAAGCGATTTTTTCAGCGAGGCAACCACTACTGAACTCAACGTTCTTAGGTCATGGCATCTGGAAGAGCATATCTCTCACTTACTCCTTATATTATGGCTCCAACGTGCGGTTCTGGCAACCCCTTTTCCGGATTATTTCCCGTCAAATAGCGGTTTGCTTAATCTCTTCAGCAATTCTTGATCGCGATCTCGCTTCATTCTTGCTTCAGATTGTCTTTCATCGCGCTGATCTCTTCTGTATGCATTGGGGTTATTTGATGTTTTGATTCTTGCTCTCATATCTTTATCTATTATGACGTCTAGCTCGGGATCATGCAACCCTTATCTCACTTTACTTTCACTTTACTACCTATGGTAAAGATGAGTAAAATGTATATCTTACCTCTCTATTATCTTAAAGATGAGTAAGATGATCAAGTTACCTCTCTATCAGACACAAAAATAGCCCCAATCTCGCGAGAGGGGCTCTAGTTTTAGTTATGGTTGGTTAGTTTAGTGCGTCTTGAGCGCTTTCGGAGTATGGGCTGCAGCTCGCAACTCTTTCTTTACCTGTCGGGCGTTGACTGTAACAGTCCGCGTACTCTTCCCCTCTGTATAGTGAGCCTTTGCTCCATGAACGAAATAGGACCCATCTGCTCGCCGAGTTACCTCAACTGTCATTCGACGATCCCGAGCGTTATCTCGAAACCAGAATCCGCGATTGTCGTTCTTGTCCATATACCGGTTTGCTGTTTGTGTGTTCTTCTGTGTCATAATGTACTCTATTATTATAGCTGACTTCCTGACCTTGGCAACTACTTTCTCTCTCGGATATATCACGTATACGCGCGCGATATCTGAGACGAACTCGCCGAATAGGTCAGACGAACTCAACTAATACTATTATAGATACTATCCCCCAGATGGCAACTGGAAACTTTTTTCAGATTTCTCTGGTTTTTTTGGGGCAAGTTCATATAATTTGATTAAATACTTATAGGGAGCTTTCGGTCTATACTCGCTATTTCCTGTTATTTCTCTCTATTCTAAGTATTCCTATATGTAAAGTAAAGTGCAGGTATACTTATCCTCTTTGTTCTCAATGGTTTAGATCTTATCTATTGATACGTATATAGTTACTAAAGATGACTGATTTACTTATCTTTTCTATAAAAAAACTATATCTTTTACTATGAGACAATATGTTTTTTCTCAAAATATCAATAGTTTAATAACGTATACAATCAATAGAGTAAGAATGATCTCACCAGAGACTCTAAGTATGGTAAATCTATTATCATCTAACATGTCGATGCCTCATTAGATTTAGGTATATATACTCGTACTCTCACAATAAGTTCATCTACAAGAAGCGCGAGGTTTGGGTTATTAGAATCTTCATGAGCTAATTTATAAGCTTCAGCACAGAGAGAATCATTAGACATATTATAAGTATCTTGTCTAGTCATATTAATTATTTTCGTTTATAGTATTATTAACTTTGATCCACTTAGCAGAGTCGCCACGGCCGATCTTTCTAACAATGCCTTTCTTAGCTAATTCTCTAAGAGCAGTGCTAGCGTAAGTAGAGCTGATATTGAACTTAGCTTTAAGAGCATTAATAGAAGGGACGTCTAATTGTTTAGCTACAAACGTCTTAACGTCTTCTTTCTTATTCTTTCTGCTTACATACTTATTAGATTTATCAGTAACCACTCTACTAGACATATCGAATCCTTTACCACCGAACGCCAGGTTCATAGAGTTTGCAGGACCGAATCTATTTTTACTAAAGAATATATCTCTTACAGTATCATCGTCTCCATTGATCAGCATATTAAGATTAGCATCTACAGTATGAGGAACGAGTGTAGTGCCTTTTAATTTACCTGCTTTAGTTAAGTGCATAACAAAGCAAATGCAGCATTCATTCTTCTGAGCGGCTTTCACCAGAGTAGTAAGAGCATACTTTTCCTTTTCCAGACTATTCATTTTAGTCTTAGTAGTTAAGGCTTGGAAGCTATCAACTACGATATAATCACATTCTTTAGTTAATTTAGCAATTTCATCTACATCTGTTTTATTAGCTATTCTGAGTGAAGTACAACCGAGTCTCTTACAATTCATAGCTAACTGATATATATTCTCTTCACCTGAGCAGTAAGCAACGTTATAATTATTCTTAGATAGACCTTCTAACAATTGTACCATGAACGTAGTTTTACCAGTTCCTGCACCAGCCGTGAGGGTCATAGTAGAGCCAGGTAAGAAGCCTTCATGTAAGAATTCATCTACAGTTTTGATTCCGGTCATGATTCTGTTATAGAATCTCTCAGGTACCTCTATGTCTGATACCTTCACTAGGTTGGTTTGTTTGAAATCTAAGTTCATATCTCTCTTAATTGATAACTCAATTATAGGAGTTTCCGGACGAAACATCAAGAAAAGAATCTTTCAGCTCCTTTATTTTAACAGATAAGCATAGCCAAGAGTAGTATTAAAGCAAGAAACAAGGAGAGACCCAGGAATATTAAGGGAGATAATAGATCAAAGAATAGTTTCATCAATTAATATTTGAGGTTTATCGATTTGCTTTAGGTTCTTGGTTTTTTCTAGTGGGTCTAGATGGGGTTGAAGGTCTTATAATCTTTGAGGATGGCTTTTGTTTTTGTTTAACTTCTCTATTATCATAGTAATTGTTGTAGCTATTGTAATTATTGTAATTATGGTTATGGTTATGGAGCCAGTGATCATGATGATATTGGTATATATGGCTTCTATGATGATGATAGGGTCTGTCTGGGGTAGTAGAGGAGCAGCCTAGTAACAGAGCTACAGATAAGCCAACCAAACAATAATTAATCTTTCTCGGCATAGTATTATTTATGATGTAGAGGAACGGTATTGACCTCCCAAGGGAATATTAACCAATCATCTGATGTTACAAGTTCTGAATAGTGATCTGGTCTGAACTCTGAGTTCTTCTTACAATAGAGACAAGCTGTAGTGATCTCAGGCACCTTTGTAATATTTCGTAGGTACTTATATATGTCTTCGAATGCTTGTAAGGTCTTGCCAGAGTCAGCTAAATCATCTACTAGTAAGATATTATTATACTTACTCAACTCATCGAACAAAGAGAGGGTACCCGAACTGAATGTAGTATTAGATCTAGTATTATCTTCTGTGTAGGATTTGATCTGAATAGTTTTAAACGTTTCTACTTCAAGGTTATACGCTACAAGTGTTGCTGGAATGACACCGCCTTTAGCTATACCGATAACACAATCAAATTTATCTAGATCTCTATTTCGGATTTGCTCACAGAGCTTATCACTGAGTAGTCTAATTTCTTCAAAGCTAATATATCTCATATTAAACAAGGAATCGTAACAATGAGTTAAAGATCAAATACAACAAACCAACCACAATACCTATAGAACCTAACAACAGCATGACGATCATAATTGTAGCACCATCAGTCATCATACAATGTACAAAAGAAAAGATACAAAACACCCATGCACTCAGACCGATAGCTGCTCCTAATGGTTGTGAAGCTCCTCCTATTAATAAAATAAAATAGAACGCGAAGGCTAATGCTAATGATATAGCAAAGTCAAATAAGACTTCATAAACCGCTCCCATAACTTGCTTAGAATAATTATTCATATATTGATAATATTATAAGAGGTACCCGGAACAAGGCCATGATAAAGATCAGCTCATATCGTTTTCGTATACATTATCCAGACCGGGGTTTTGTTGTTGCCATTGATTAATTAAGCGTTGATGGAATTTATCATCTCCTAGATATGGTATATCATCTTCTTTGTAGATCCAGAACTTAACCGCTGCATTCCCTTCTGTGCTATCTATGTAGTAGCTGTAGCCATTTAGAGAGGTGTTTTTTAATGTTCTAAATACCAATTTGGTCAGTTTAGTATAGATAGATCCTCTGTTCTCAGCTTTGGCACCAGTGAAGAGTATGCATGTGGGCTTATTATTAATCACATAATGCTCAGCGATGCTGATAATAGTACCGATGATGCGAGTAGCATTATGACCACCTTTGCCGGTTTTGCTTACAGTCCCTGATTCTTTCTCATTGAATGCGAAGTCAAAAACATCTACATTGCTTATTTTTGAGGCATTAGGATATTTAGATGCTATATATTGATCTGCGGATTGAAGTGCTTCTCGATAGGTTTGCCATGCGCGTCCGTTGCTATCTCTCTTTGGTTCTATGAATTGATCTAATGGATCTGCTAGATCGAATGTAACTTCTATGCTATACGGTATATCCACATCAGAGACGTTAAATGTATATACTGTTAGAGGTTGATCGCTGCTATCGATATCAAATTCATAAGGTTTATCGAATGCTTCGTTGAGATTATAAAAGTCTTTAAAGTTCATCTTATAATAGTATTTATATTATCCCTATACTATTATAAGAGGTACCCGGAATAAGTCCATAAAAAAGACCAGTTCATGCAAACCGGTCTTTCTTTATTTTGTTAAAATATTTATTACTTAACGTAGAATTTTTTTGAGACCATTTACGATTTCTTGTTTGTATCCTTCAGATAAAGATGAGATTTTCTTCTCAGATTTCGCTTTTGCGCGCTCTTTTGCGCGCTCTTTTGCGCGCGCAATTGCGCGATCAGGAACAAAATCAGGTCCTACTCCTACGTAATTATTAAGCTCATGGGACTTGTAGAAAACTTCCTCAGAATCAAAGTTCTTTATCAACCATTTGTAAACATCTACAGACTTACCACCTACAACAACTTCCCCAGTATCCTTTTTAAATACATATGTCTTATCAGCAGAGCCAATATCATCTTTTCCAGTGTAGTTCTCAATATCACTGATGTATACCCTTTCTGTTGACCATGGCTCAACTGCCTCTTCTTCTACTCCTTCGTTATTACCTTGAGCTGACTGTGCATCTTGTGCAATACTAGCGTCCCGAGCTTTGCGTTTTTCAAAGTAAAAATCTTGTTCATCTAGATATTGAGCAACTGCCTGAATGACAGTAGACATGGTCATGTCTGCGTCTACTTTCTTAGCATATTTAGATGCGATTCCTTCAATTGACTCAGCCGCATATGCTGCTGATTCTTCGTACTCATCCGGGTCTTGATTAGTTACCTGCTGACGATAGTATTTGATTAGTTCGTTAAAGTTAGCCATGATATAATTATTTATTAAAAGAGTTTACTTAATAGGAATAAAAATGTGTAATAGACAACTAACATAATTTCCCAACTAAGAATGATATAAGGAATATTTTTTAGCATTTACTTGATACTGTTTCTGGATCAAAATCTACATATGCATAATGAAGATCTTCTGTACGCCGTACATCTCTACGATTGACAACATATTTTCTACTACTTAGAACCCAACTCATATCATCCTCAACATTATCTTCAATAAATACATATTCATCATTTCCAGAGATTAATAAAAGACCTGTTTGACCATAACAAAAGTCAGGGTGATCTCTACCTATAAATATCGCCTGTGGTGTTCTATCATCTACAGGGTTTCCCATTTGATAGTCGTTAAATAAATCTTTACCTTGATCAACTTTCATTTTTGATAACCTTTATCTTATTTCTCATTGCAAAATAGTTAGCAGAAAATTCACTAGTAAATGTATTCTCTTTTTCATCAATTGTTAAGACCCATTTATGTTCTTTCTCTTTGAGGTACCCCGTACGTTTTGTTCCATTTTCCATTTTTCGTATTCCCTTTCTCTCTTATTGAGATTATTATCTATAATTATTTTACTGGTCTGAACTTGCCAGAGTGTTGGTATAGAATGATAGTAAGAACTATTTGATTTATTATATGGTTTCTGACATCCAATGCAAGATATCAATAATATAGCTATTAAGATACTCTTCATATTGCTTGAAAATTTAAAGAAACTAGAGCGGCAACAAGTACCGCTCTAGCTAGATAGATAAGAGATAAGATATGATTAGGATGAAATTCTTTTGTTGTTTGTTTTATCTCTCACTTACTTCATATATTATAACCACTAGCCCTAAACAATGCAACTAATTAGCTCGATCATTTCTATTCTTTTCACCTTCGTGATTATGATTCCATCTGCCACATTTTCCATGAGAGTGATCTAATGGCGCGGACACTGTTTGATTCCAATCTAAATGATAATGTTTATTGTGTTCTTCAACCAGCTCGTATTTAGGTTCAGTGCACCTAGTAAACGTAACTAACACTCCTATAAATGACACCAATTTCATATATCTGTGACTCTGCCAATTGGTCTACATTCCCTTTTAATTTCTCCCAGATCTCCAATTTCCACAGTTTACCGGAGCCAAGGCCATGGTGTATCGGGAATATGTAACCCTTCCATCATGTTTAGGACTATAGGTTCCTGTGCATCTGCATCTAACTTCGAGTAATCTACATAGCAGTTAGGTGTCTCAAACAATCTTATATTACTAATCCACTTAAAGCCTGCAATATTCTTACGCTCTAACATTTTTTGTAAAGTGAAATACATCTCTCTAGAAATGTTCTCTGCAGTAGGGTTCATATATTCCCTTCCGTCTGGAGATTGCATAACATAGTATTTCGAATCCATATCCTTACATAGTTTAATAATATCCTTATCTGCAGGATTTAAGATAGACCCATGGTCAAGGTAAGTATCAACATAGTTACTGATCGCGGTCTTTATATCTGCAAAATCCATACCATACCCAATACCGGTATCCTCTGTCTCAACTGAAACTTCATATAAGTATGTATGACCATGAATATTTCTACACTTTCCAGGATGATCAACCACCCTATGCATCGAATCAAAATTGCCTTTTCTTGTTATCTTCATTAAACTAATTATATATGTAAATTAATTACAATCAACTCAAAAATAGGTTCAAGCTTTATTTCTTTTTAAAAAAAAGATTTAAGAACAGACAATAGCTTTTTCAACAGCTTAAGAAACGGCCCGTCATAATTACTACGGGTTACAGTATCATTTGTCGCGATTCCACTGAGGGACATCATGCCACTCTTTATAGATACATTACCACCAGATGGAAGTATGACGCTATTCACTTCTCCACTTTCTACTTTACCACTATTTAAATGTAGTTTAATTTCTATGTCATGGATACGTCCTACAAAAGATATAGGAGTTGGCTTGACAGTTATGATTCCAGAATAATTTACTAGAATTTTCTCATCACCACTTGTATTATGATATAGTTTTTTACGGGAGATAAAGTAATGATCATTATCTGTAAGGGATGATAATATAGTACCGGTTATTTGTTTCTTATCGTGACTTAATATAACATCTAACTGACCTTCTGTGAGATAAGGTTTAATTAACGTTAAGGGTATTGTTAACATTTTTTTCATAATATCATTTTATCTGAGCTCAGGGATTTAGATTCAGTATTTTTATAGTGAGACCGTTCTTTATATTTTTGTTCTTTATGATTCATATAAGGGAAGGATAGGGCATCTCTATATAATTTAGCATTATCCTTAACTAGATCCCTTAATTGTTGCACCTATGAGTATTTAAGATTTATTCTCAAATTCTTTCATGCCTTTATCAGTTAATTTATAATGAGTTTCTCCATTAAGATTTACTAGCTCAATTGTTCCTTCTTCAATCATCTCAAGTAGTGCATTCTCAAATTCATCTTCAGTAATATGAGGATCTGTTTGCGGATCTTGCTCATTAAAGCTTTCAAGAATGCTATCACAGTTATCAGTTACATGCTTAAGTAGTTGGTCTATCTTATCCATACTTAATATTATGTGGTCTAGCCGCTAAGACTCAAGCCTTTTCTTCTGCAGATTTATCAGCAATTTCTAGATTAACAGGAACAGTGAGCTCACATGCTCCGCCAGCGCATGCAACTGTCTCCTGTACTTCAGTAGTATCTTCTTCTTCCTTAAGAGATTTATAATTCACATGATTAAAATGTTTTATAATATTATCCCAACGCTCTTCATCCTTTTCATCCACTATAGACTCTAGCGGGGCTTGTTGGTATATCTTATCTCCTGTTTTAGGCAATAATGAAACAGCTCCGAAATACTTCTTATTATCATATAAGAACGCAAATACCCTGTCCCATTCGTCATCATTCACAACTACAGTGCAACTTACATTATGTTCAACATTGTTTGTGTTTGCTTCAGTGGTACCTGGTATAACCCAATTTTGCTGAGTTGACTTAATCCACTTCAAATGCTGAAGAGCAGTAAGATCATCTTTAATCATCGCGTTACTAGAAACCTCTATAGGGAATGTAACCACATCATCCGTCTTATTCGCGGACCATACACTCTCTTCACACATATGCGGATTGACTTGCTTAAAATGTTTGTATACAGGATCGAGTTTATTGCATTGAATACGTCTAAAGTATCGGTTACTGTGATGAGGGTGAATACCCGATGCGCTTCCTAGTACTAATGATGAGGTACCCTCTGGCTTAATACAAGTAATTCTAGATGCTTGATTAATATTTAGTTTCTTCGCCCATGCTTTATTTACTCTAATAGCATGCTGGGCTCCCTCTTTTTGGTATTGTGAGTTTAATAGTATCTTTGGGTTATCCATCATTCCAGTAATAGACACTCCCAGTAATGCTTCTCCCTCTGTTAATTGTTTAGATGCTGGTCTCAGGTATTTGAAGTCAGAGTAAGCTGCTTGAAGAGTACCGATAATAGTAGCTGCCTTGACTGCGTTTAAGAACTTAGCTTTGGTATCAGCCTGAGCTCCATTAATAGATGTTAAGTTACAGAACTGAACCCCACAGACACCATCTGATGTAACCGGAATGAAACCAATCTCAAAGCATGGGTTATATAACTGCCAAGGATGATCTCCAAACACAAAACCTGGTTCTCCGAATTGCTTAGTTTTATTAAGAATACCTGTAAACTCTTTAAATGTAGTATCTTTTCTCAATAATAGTGCACTGTTATTACTCCTAGCTCGTTGTGGCTCAATGTGAATCCAGCTTATACGCTTTTTATCAATTACTTCTTTATATTCATACTCGCTTAACTCCACCTCATACTTTTTCTTATTGACAGTAATCTTACCTACATATAAATTTGTATCGTCATCATGATAAAATTTTGTGTGCTTTTGGACATCAAAGAACGTCTTCGCATTCATCATCTCTTCATCAGTCTTATCAAAGATAATTGACGTTGCCGATCGACGAATACCACCAGACAATACAGCATCGGCGCAATGCATTAAAATATCATACGCGTTGATTGGCTTTATTCTTGTTTGGCGTTGCTGTTCAATTATGTAATCAAATAGTTCTTTAACCTTTACATGACATTGTTTTAGACCTTCATACCCAGGAGCTTTTCCTCCAGCTGTCTTGAGTGGAGTTCCTTTGGGTCTTATCTTACTAAAATCAAATACAATCTTTCTACCAGAAAAGGCTGTATTACGGAAATAACTATTTAATAGAGCTTCAATGGAATCAGACCAACCTTCAATACTATCTTCTACAACATATGTTACAACGGTGCCAGTCTTATCAGCTGTAGTTACTAAATCTGGAAACCTATCAATAAAATGCTTAGATACACCAATACCTACACCACAACCACATAGTAATAAATAAAATATCTCTGCAAAAGAACGGATACTATCAACGTGTCGTACAGCACAATTATATATACGAGCATTGTGGGACAGAACAGCCTTTCCTCCGAACTGCATTGACCTCATAGACGGCACTATGTCTTTATTTTTTACTTGTTGGAAGGCCCATTTAATAGTATCAATATCCTCCTGAGGTAATCGCTTTTTAAACTGATCAACATGCATCTTAGAGACTCGATTTATACATTCATCCCATGTTTCTCTTCTATTTAAAGATTGATTGTGTCTCGCGTATTTACTAGTAAATGTAAATGTTGATATTTCGTCTAGGTATTTAAATTCTTTTGCCATCAGTATATTATTATTTATGCTTATTTTATTGATTTTAATATGTACTACAAACGAGCCGTTCCTCATATAAATATAACTATTTTTGATGAAAAATCAACTTATTTGAGAGAGATAAAGGGGAGATAGAAATTAATGATTTTTGAACTTAATCTCCATATCCAGATTATCTATAATCCGTACAATAGATCTAGCTAGTCTGGTTACTTTTGTTTCTGATAAGTCCCATATATAAGCATGGATTAGTTCATGTATAATGGTTTCTAATACCTTCTTATCATCTTGATGAGGGTTGACTAATATTTTATTAAGTCTTTCTTGGTCTGGGTAATCACAGATACCTTCTGCGACTAATTCTTTTCGGGGTTTACGAAGTTTAATTACATATTCTGCTTTATCAAAGTTTTTAAACTTCGTAGACTTCATGTAATTATTTAATCCGAGTACACCTCATCCCAACATTCTTTGCAATGTTGACCGGCGCCCTCTACGTAATAGAGTCTCTCGTATATATTTTTTGTTACCCACTCTTTTGTTATAGAGTCACAGCAAACACATTTTTCGTAAACAGGTTCTAATTTATCTTCAATCATTTTCTCTTCTTTCTACGACGAGGATTAAAATAAGTATTAAGACGACATAAGCAATACTTGGTGAAGGGACATTTATCACAAGGCCCATGAGCACTAATATCAGGTCTATGACAAGTATTATTTTTAGAAATGTCTTCAACATGTTCTTTAAGTTCTAGTTCTGTCATTTTGTAATTTTATCTAGATTATCATTCCATTCAGTATTATTAAAGCAATAATCTACTAAAACATCTATATCAGGATCGTCAGATATATTAAGGTCGCTTATGACTTTATCAAAAATCCTATATTGTTCTTCTTGCTTTAATTGAATTATATCTCGAGCTAAGTCTAACTTACTTTTAAGCTGATTGTTCATCTCTAGTTGGCCAAATATACTCTAGACCTTCTTTTGTATTTGCAAATTTCTCTTTGTAGTAATCTGGTTTTTTCTTGATAAGCATAGAGCGATGAGATTCATGGATGTCTTCTCTACCTAACCAATTAGGTAATTTATCTGGAGATTTAGATTCATAATGAGCGCTGATCTTCTCTAGGCAAGTATCTTTGTATCCGCGTTCCTTCCATGCTTCACATACAGCTATACCGTAATCAACTAATGCATTAGAATAGTCATGCTTTCCGGGCATGTACCACATATCACGAGCGGGGTGATTTTTCCATCCTCTATATTCCGTTCCTTCTTTGTCAGCTTTAATGCTGTTGAGAAGCTGGAGGCACTCTACTCTCTGTTTACCTAATCTTTTCATATCTAAAGATTGAGCAGATTTTCTGAAGTTAGTATATGGTAAGAATGTTTGCACTAGTAACCTTTCTTTGAGTTAATGTTTAAGTTCTCTATAATAATAGAGGTAGCTAAAAACAAATCAAGATAAATTAAACATAATTTTCTTCTGATTCTAATACATATTCATTGTACATCTCATTGAATTCTCTCCTAGCATCCTTAGCTTCTTCGATCCATTCCTTGATAGATAGGTCTTTAAGGTACATAACATATACAGAAGACCCGATTTGGTCTCTCGTTTTAATGTCTAAGAAATAATGATAACCAGCTCCTTTAATTATTTCTAGCTCATACTTCTGTATTGCTTTATTTATTCTTTTTAAAGTCATTTTTAGCGCTATCAAGTGTTTCTTCTGCTAACTGGATCCATTGTTTAATCCCAAATACATCAATCAAGGATGAAGGAAAAATACTACCAATCCTCTCTCCATTATTATTTATGAAGTAACAAAGATCATGCGTCTGAAAATATGTCAGGCCTGTGTGTTTAATAGCGAAATCAATTTTACGACTATTTAACTTAGTGATAGAGGAGGATAATAATCCCATAAGATATATGTTAAGAAAAGATTTTATTATTGCAAGAGGATTATCTAGATAATCCTCTCATCATATTAACAAGTCTGACCCCTCTAGACTTTACCTGCTTATACCACTTACTATCAACCATAGCATCAGCGGCTTTATCATAGTTACTTACATGTAAAGCTTTTTTCAAATCTTTAAAGCCTCTTAGCTTATTCAAACCTAGATTAAAAGACATATCAACTAATATACCTTTTGCGGTTTCAGGTAGTTCATTAAAGCCTGGGTAATATATCTTAGCATCTTGGAGCGACCTGTCTAAGGATATTTTAAATAGGTCATTAACTTGTTTATTAGTTAGTTCTTTACCACGGAGAACGTCGTTAAGATTAGCTCCGACTTGAGATAGATCCTTCTTTGCAGTACTGTTCCTTAGATTATAGCCAATACCTATAGTGGGTATGCCTAAAGAATCCTTATAGACTTTATTATGTCTTCCTTCATGCTGCTCAATCATCTCAGGTGTATTAGACCAGAAGTTATAACTTGATTGAGATACTGATGGTTTAGGAGCAGCTTGCGCAGTTTGTTTTCCTACACCACCGAGTGCAGTAGCTCCAATAGCTAAGCCTGTAGCCAACTTACTTTTCCAATCTTCGTTCACTATTTCGTCTGAATAAATATTGTTTATTTCTGTTATAAAGCTCATATATTAGATACCTTCTGCAAACTATGCAATAATATTTAGTCTCTGAAGACAAAAAAACTCCGTAAACACCTCAGCATTTACGGAGAAAGCAACTACTCAATGTAGTTCGAACTTTTTTTAGGTGGTTACTGTACTTGGACTACCTTTATTTCTTTTTTAGGTTTTACTTTACGAGACAGAGTAATGACGAGCATTCCATCTTGTAAGGTACAACCCAAGGTGTCCAAATCATACAGTGTAGGATTAACCTTAAAGGATCGAGTATAAGTCTCGTCCTTTGATCCACCGTTCTTTGTCACGCTACGCGACGCAGAAATATAAAACTGATCATCTTCAGAAGTTACTTCTAGGTTCTCTTTCCTTACTCCTGGTAGATCAATCTCTGCACGAAACTGTTTTTCGCTTTCATTAAATCTGATATTATCATCTGTAAACTTTGATCCAATTTGAGTTAGAAATTGATCATCAAATAAAGATGAAAAGATATCTGTTGGTAACCCAGCTTTACGAAAAGCTGGCCTTGTTAGTGTATTAAAATAATTAGACATACACCATTATTTATATAGTAAATCTAGTTTATTGCAACTATTTCTTTCTAGAGCCTCCGAAGTATTCTTCGGCATGACCCTCTTGTAATAGTTCTTTATTTAAGTTAACTTTACTATCTGGAGAAAAAAGCTCTCCTAGTATTCTACCAAATTTGCCTTTATTATCTAGCTCTGTTTTAATTATAATACTTCCTTTATAATCGTCAATTCTTTTTTGTAGATAATCTTTAGCGGCTAGACCTCTAGCTTTCTCTTCTAGGTCTCTTGTTCGAGTCTCTGGAGTGTTAATACCATATAGACGTACTCGTTCTTTTCTGAATGTAGAGAAGCCTACATCAATAAGAACATCTACAGTATCTCCATCTACAACTCTGAGAACCTCTGCGTGATAAGTATACATATCAATCAAACAAATCAGTAAAGAAACCTTTAACAGGAATATCTTCCGGGTTCTTTTCTGCTCTATCGATTGCTACTCTAAGTTCGCGATCAGTAAAGAGCAAAGGATACTCTTTACCTTTAGTATTTTCAACCCATACCGCAAAATACTCTTCTGCAGCTCCGAATTTACGTTCTTTATTTTCTACTAATTGAATCTTTCCATTTCTTGCACTTGCCATAAAAAATCCTCCTCAAGTATTTAAGAGGAGGAGACTATAAATCAATTAAGATTTAATTAACTAACAAGTTAAGAGCTTTGTGCTTTATGTTATTAGTTTGACCACCAGACAAGCTATTCATAAAACGGCGTTCCATAGACTTACGAACGCTGTCTCCTCTTTCTACAGCATTATGAATTCGAGTTGCTCCTTCGTAATGATCGAAGTATTCAGTTACAGCGTTGAAGGCATCCCAACGAGTCTGACCAATATTACCTTGTCCGTTCTTGAATAACGTATGTAAGGTTTCTCTTTTGTTCTCGAAGGATCTACCTTCAGGAGCATACTTGTTAGGTTTCAAGTCAGGTAAGATCTTAAGAGCAAAAGATTTGAACTCATCATCACCCATATTGATAAGAGCAATCTTGTTAGCTGCTTGATTGAAATCCTTATTAATGTTCATTGCTTCATCAAATTTCAATCTAGCTTCTAATACTCTCTCTTCCCAAGAGGCTGAATGTCTAATACTAAACCCAGCTGACGCGCTCCTGACAGCCGCGAATTGATTAGAACATGAAACCCTACTAGTGAATGGTAGAATAGCATTTGATCCCATACCATCATGATGAATCAAACCAATAATATAATTTCGAATCTCATCGGAGCCAGCCTTGGTTTTGATAATCATAGGCTCTCTTAGTTCAGCTTGAACCCATGCTTTACGACCTCCGGAGACAACACCACCAGCGATAAATTTTGCATTGTTTTGTTGAACAATCTCAGCCAGAGGCTCGATAATATCTGAGTTTTGAATTGGAGTGTATCGTTCTTTAACAATACTCATAACATTATTATTATCTGTTCGGCGGATTGCTCTATAACCAGCAAAGCTAGAATCGTTTGTTGCTTCAGCTAGATCTGTAGCTTCGACTTTAAAATCAAGATCCGGGTGGTTTGAGAATAGATCTTCAATGGATGTAATATCATCCTCATTGTTAGATTTTCTGTTCCCGATAACGTTAATAGGTTGTATTCGTGTAGCGTTCATATATATATATTATACTAAGTGTCAGGACTTATCAACTGTTAGTTCGGGAAAGTTTCTCTATCGTCTAAATCCGAATTATTTTCTAGTTGCATTAAGCAAATAATGTTCCATGCAGCTGCAGCTAGATGATCTTCAGATGAATCCTTAGACCACCATTGCATTAGATGTCTATGAGCACTATCATACAGAGCTGAATGAGGCATACCCTTGAGCCAATTGTTTTCTCCATAGGTTTCAGCACCGTCTAGATATCTCTTCATAATTCTATCTAAACCTTTATGAGGAACGAGGCTCATACGTAATTTACCTTTACGGTCATCACGCTGAGCCCCAGTAGAGAATTGAGTATTGTCATCAGACTGCTTATTCATCCTAAGATTATAAACAATCCGGACAATTATTCAACTATTTTAAAATTGATATTTAAATAATAATCCAAACACATCCACTCTCTTCCAATCAGAGCTCTTCTTAAACTCTGCAAAGTAATATAGCTCTGGCTTGATTGGACCTATTTCAGCTCCTATGCCTAGTGCAAAGCGATTACGAGTATAATCAAAGTGATCTAAATCAAAAAAGAACTCGTCTGATATGTTTGGGGTTATTTTATATTTAGAAATGGAAACCGGTAAGTAATATTTTATTCGATGTCTAAACCTATTATCATTCTTTGTGTATATGTTACCTAACTCATGACCTGGAGTGAATTCATACCTATTGCGCAAAACTACCTTACCCCAGTCTCCTTTCACTTTAACATGAGCTCCTATATGAAACCTACTATAGGTTTTAAACTCACCTTTTTTATTCTCATAGATTAATCTATACCCTGTGAAAGGAGTTATATCCCAACTCTTAGATATATCATAGGTTTTAGTTAAGTAAGTAAGATCTGTATGCTCGTAATAGAATTTATCTTCTTTTATTCTTTGATCTTGCTCAAGCACGAATTTCTGACCGTGCACCGATATTGTTAATAATAATAGCAGAGCTATAATATTTTTCATATGTGCAAATATATATCAATCAATTATGGCTATTCCATGGCTTTTCGTCAAAGATTCGCCAAAGATTAATAAATATAGACATGGAGTTAGGATATAATTATCTTGATACAAGATACACTGGTGCAACTTTTAGTACAGAAACAGATGCTCAGTCAGGTAATACCCAAGAAGAAGATGAGGATTGATCCTCGTTGTTGAATCTATTTTTACTAGGTAATTTCTGATCTTTAGTGTAGCTTTTTATAGCTTTAAGGCCTGTTGTCACCGGCTTTCTCAGAGACCTCATCTTAACTAGCTTAGCTACATCTCCAAAAGGCAGCATAGAAACTGCACTTATACCCATATTAATAATGTGTTTCCTTTTCTCATCCGGTTCTTTTGCTGTAGCAGCTCTAAGACCAGAAATGAGTGTATTAGCTCCATCCGCTACTGTACCAATAGTTGGCTCTAAACCCGCAACATCTAAAGCTGTTTGAATAATATTTAATAGGTCGGAGTTTTTTTCTTGTACTTGCTCCTCTAACTGAGATAATATTTGAAGCACTTTATCTTTATCTTCCTTAGTTAGATGAGCTGGTAAGAACTGATCGATCTCTCCTAAGGTAGGAGAATCTAATACTTGTCTGATGGTACTAGCACTCACATTGAGATCACTATCAGTGAAGACAGATGACTCGAACTCAACTCCAGCTGGAGCATACTTCTTAGCTCTTAGATACCTATTTGCATCATCTCCTTTACCTGAGACACCTAATAAAATCTTTTGACCAGGTGTTGTATCTTCAGCCATAAAATCATATACCCACTTAACAGGTTGAGATGTAGTGACTAACTCTACATTAGATAATCCTTCAGTATATATCTCTAGTATTTCTCTCGCTTCGTTAGATGTAATTTTTTTACCTGCAGGTGTACGTCTAATAGATTTTTCTGATTGTGGGTCACTAATAATAACGATTGCTCTATCAGAGATATTCGAGAAGTGTTCAATCATAGCGTAATGGCCCTTATGCGGCGGCTTAAATGAGCCCGGTATCATCGCAATAGTTTCCGTGTTTGGTTGCTCATTAATATGAACAAACTCATTTATTACGTTAAAATAATGATTAACAAGCTTCTCGAATATCATTTAATTATTTATAATATTTCAGCTTTTTTTGTTCGAGTTCTTTATAATGATCTATCTTTTTTTGTTCTAGCTCTTTTGTTAGTTTATTACATAACTCTAAAGCTTGATTAACAATACTCTCAACATTCTCATCACCTTTAACCATATTAACCCCATACATAATTAAATATGTACCCGTAGTTCTT
>ERZ1046876.1192-NODE-1192-length-17481-cov-5.273499_pt1 | contig 17481 bp, 13 predicted proteins | sample MGYA00383094_ERZ1046876 | MGnify/ENA primary metagenome ERZ1046876 (study PRJEB29581, sample SAMEA5548364) | metagenome | biome: marine; feature: coastal; material: water | depth 50 m | study: Short-term variability in the microbial, nano- and picoplankton...
GTAATAACATGAATAAATCATGCCAAGGCCAAACACACCAATGATGGCCCAATCAAGCAACTTTTGGGCTCCTCCACTTTCTAAAAACTTTGGTTGCTTTTCCATCGACCCAACCATGATGATTATGTAAACCACGATTGCAAAAATTGGCATTGTTACCATGAACCAGTCAAATTCAGAACTCATGCTCACCATGATGGTAACGATCCCCTCCGAGTCAAGAAAGCGTTACTGAATTTGGAAGGATTCGTAAAAGAATTCGGGTATTTTTCCGAAATTTAGATTGTAAATCCATTATCAAAAGTAAATTTACATTTACACCTACATTTTGGGAGTAAAGTTTCATTCCTTAATTATTACACTCTTTTACCAAGCCAAATTCATGAAAACATCAGAAAAAGCCATAATCAACAACGAGATCATCCGTCATGTCGTATGCTTTAAGTTTAAGGAAACGGCGAACCTGAATCAAATTAATCAAATAGAAAAAGAATTTTCTGCTCTTCCGCACAAAATCCCCGGCATTATTTCTATGGAGTGGGGCAAAAACAATAGCCAGGAAGGATTGCATAAAGATTTCACCCATTGTTTTATTGTAAGTTTTGAAAGTGAGGAAGCTCGCGAGGTATACCTTCCCCACCCGGACCATCAATTGTTTGTATCACTTTTAGAACCAGTCCTGGATGATGTATTTGTGATCGATTTCACCCCCAAATAATAATGTAAAAAAATGTGCAACCTAAGACCTACCTGTTTCCTTCTTATTCACGCTTTTCTCGTTTCTTGGCTAGCGGGAGAGATTCGTACTCCTGCGATCATTGGCAACCACATGGTTCTCCAACAAAATCATCCAAACCCAATTTGGGGATGGGATCTGCCTGAGCAATCCATTGAGGTAACCATTTCCGGACAAAATCACAAAACAGTGGCTAACAGCCAGGGCTATTGGCGTGTAGCTCTCCGCCCGATGAAAGCATCAAATTCCCCTCAAGAAATGATCATCCAGGGTAGTTCTCAAATAAAGTATCAAAATATTCTTATTGGCGAAGTGTGGCTATGCTCAGGGCAGTCAAATATGGGCTGGAGCTTAGGACAGGCAGACGACAAAGACCTTGAATCTATGAGTGCCAAGTTCCCCAATCTTCGGCTCATCAGTGTTCCACAGGTTGGCACCCAGGATCCCCAGAATGATTTTAACGGAAAGTGGGAGGAAACCACCCCTGAGTCCGCAATCAATTTTTCTGCCGTCGGCTACCTCTTTGGCAGAAGACTCCACCAGATTTTAGATGTACCCATTGGCTTGATTGATAATGCATGGGGAGGCTCTGCCTGCGAGGCATGGATACCACGCGACCGGCTTAATCAGTTAGCTGTCGCTAAACCATACCTGGAAACATGGAGGAAAACCGAGGCGGAATTCGATTTTGAAAAGCTTCAAGTAGCCTACGAGAAAAATATGAAGGCATGGAAAGCGAAAGCTTCTATTCGAAAAGAGGGAATAGCCCTGAAAAGAAAGCCAAGAGCTCCTCGCAATCAACTCACCGGCCAGCGTCGTCCTGCCAACTTGTACAACGGTATGCTAACCCCGATCATTGGGTATGGGATCAAGGGAGCTATTTGGTACCAGGGCGAAAGTAACACAGGGCGCGGCCATGCTTACCGAGAAGTATTTCCGCTTATGATTCAATCATGGAGAGATGCCTGGCAACAGGGTGATTTTTCTTTTTACTGGGTACAGCTGGCAGATTATATGAACGAAGCACCCGAACCTTCGACTGAGCAGACCTGGCCTGAATTACGAGAAGCTCAGACCTTTACCCTCAACAAACTTAAGAATGTGGGAGAGGCCGTCATCATCGATGTCGGTGAAGGACGCAACGTTCATCCTCGCAACAAGCAAATTGTAGCGAATCGTCTCGTGCGCTCTGCCTTGGCCAAAGATTATGGCAGAGAAATCCCCCACCAAAGCCCTCGTTATCAATCGATGGAGATTAAAGGAAATAAGATAATTCTTACCTTTGATCATGTCGGTGAAGGCTTGTATTGCTTTGATATTCCCGAAGCAAAAGGCTTCGCCATTTGCGGAGAAGATCAGGATTTCGTATGGGCCAAGGCTAAACTTTTGGGCAGAGGTAAAGTCGAAGTCTGGGCCCAAAGCATCAAAAAGCCAATAGCAGTCAGATATGGGTGGGCGGATAATCCAGTTTGCAATCTTTACCGTAGGGATGGTTCAGTTACCCTGCCAATGACACCATTTCGTACGGATGATTTTGCGATGATTACTTTTGGTCAGTGAGTAGCCAACACAGGAAAATTTAATTTAAACAGCTGGAAATAAGCTGCCATCTTTCATGCCGTGAATAATTTTTTTATCAGCTGGGCAGAAGGCAGCCAGTGTACCGTGCCAGTGCATCGAATTCTTATGGAAAAAGTAATAAGGAGACAAACGCACCCGGCCTCGTTCTTTAACTATCTTGCCGTTCTCCTGAAAGATATCATGCTCGAATGCTCTCGGTTTCCTATATTGCTGTAAAACATACAGGGGCTGAGGATAATTGGTAAGGGCATCACTCAAAGCCTGAGCCCAATCATCTGCGGATACATCATCTCCAATGACTACGCTTCTTGCACCCCATGCTGTTTCATGAAAACCACTGGCCTTAAGCACAAGGGATCTCTCCTTTTTACTTGCCCGGCTTAAACTCATCCAATCTGTGAGCGGTTTCTCCTTAACGAAAGGACCATCAAGATATGCTCCAGCAGGGATTGGTGATGGATCGATTATCCAAGTCTGCGGGATAGCTGCACTTAAGATTTGACGGTCTTTTTTACTTAAAAATTCAGCCCAAAAAGAAGTGAGACGAGGGTGGTGAAAAAGGGCAAGGGACAGTTTTTCCTCATGCACAGGTTTCATGGGTGGGGTAACCACAAGGCTTCCACTTTCAACCAAACCAGCCATATCCTGAATCAGCTTAATGTTCTCGTAGTCAAATAACTCCCAGAATCGGTAGACAACCTGTATTTGTTTCCCATTATGCAAAAGAGCATTTCCTTGGATAACCAGTTCATTCGGATTGCAAACTTCGACGGAGAGCCCTTTTTTGCATAATTCTGTGGATAACCATTTCATCTCCGGCAAATAAGTATCTGCTTCTTCACTTACAGCAATAACCATGCTCGCATCGATACCGCCGAAATCTTGGGCTGCCTCAAGCAGCGCCGTAGCAAACGCATCCACCATGGTCTGATCACGGGAGATCTCATAAACTTCCTCCAAGTTAGCCGTAAGCCCTATCCCTCCTGGAACCGCGTCCCACTCGGTCAGAATGATTCCATCTTGGGTGGGAAGAAGGTCTGGGCGAAGGACTAAGGGTAAAGATGTGCGAACGGCATCGGAACGCATGTGCTGGATGAGCCATTCGGGTTTTCCCGCGTCATAATATTCCGCAACCCAGGGAACTTGAAAGTCTTGATTACGCAGGATGGATTGACCGGTCCACGACTTTCTGTAGAGAAGGTCCACCGCTCGGTAGAAAGAAAGAGCGGCTTGCCCTAAATCTTCAATCCATTCCCTGGCAGAATCAATTAAAGGCCAAGGGTATGGTGACCACTTCCATGTCTTGCCAGCAAATAATTCCTGGTCTTGTATTTGCTTAGCCCGCTGAGCCGACAAGTTAGGACTCATGGAAAACCCTTAGTCTTCTACCTGTATTTCTTTGTTGCGTTGCCGGGGACAGCCCGCTCGCAACCAGCCATTCACAAAGGGATCCAATTCACCATCCATGACCGCTTGAACCCCAGATGTTTCCACCCCAGTCCTTAAATCCTTTACCATTTGATAGGGCTGAAATACATAGCTTCGGATTTGATTGCCCCACCCCATCTCTCCTTTATCACCATAAAATTTTTCCATCTCCGCTCTCTTTTCATCTTGTTGCTTTTCATAGATTCGGGATTTTAAAACCTTCATCGCCGTTTGCTTATTTTTCAACTGTGAACGTTGATTCTGACATTGGACGACGATGTTTGTGGGAATATGAGTTAAGCGAACAGCGGAGTCTGTTTTATTTACATGTTGCCCACCCTTTCCACTCGAACGATAAGTATCGATCCGTAAATCATCATCAGGAATATCCATATTAATATCATCGTCTTCCACCTCAGCAATGACATCAACGGAGCAAAAAGAGGTGTGCCTTCTTTTATTAGAATCAAATGGACTGATACGGACGAGGCGATGAACTCCACGTTCTGCCTTGGCATACCCATAAGCATTTAAGCCATCGATGCGGATTGAACAACGGCTGATACCCGCTTCTTCACCGGGTTGTAAATCCTGCATTTCAACATCGTACCCTCTTCTCTCAGCCCAGCGAATATACATTCGCATGAGCATATCTGCCCAGTCACAGGATTCTGTTCCACCTGCACCAGCATGAATACTCAATAAGGCAGGGCGGGCATCGAAGGGTTCGTTTAAAAAGCTTGCCACTTCTAAGTCCTCAATTTTGGAAAGCAAAGATTCTAAGCTTACCACAAACTCCTTGGACATTTCTTCCTCTTCTTCATCTTCTTCGCAAAGCTCACAAAGAGCTTCAAGGTCTTCTACCTTGGACCGAAAATTCTCCACTTTGGAAACGGTCTGCTTGAGCCTATTGTTTTCGGAGCCAACTTTTCGGGCTTGGGCCTGGTCATCCCAAAAAGCAGGAGCTGTCATCTCCTGCTCTAGTTCCGCAATTTTTGCCTTCTTTTCATCACACTCCAAAAACTTCCAAAGGTGATTGGTTCGTTTTATCAATTCTTGGAGGCGGGTTTTATCTTCGGGCAATATCATAATGTTTGGGTCATACAGTAAAGTCCAATCCTTCTGGTAAATCAACATGAAGCCCGCATTCTCGTCCATGACCGCCATGCCTGGCATCATCAACTGAATCGACCTCAGAAATCTTTTTCGTACTGTGCCAATCACCAAGAGAGTCATAACCGACTCCTTCCAGAGGATGATAAGGTAAAGCATTCTGGGGTAAGTATTGGTAGGTCTTTCGATCATCCCAATCAAGAATGGGGTAAATCTTCGTGATCCCTTTCTGGTCTTCAACGAAGGGTAAATTTTGCCTTGTGGAAGATTGTCCCCGCCTCAAACCTGCGAGCCATGAAGTTGCACCTAATTCTTTGAGGGCCCGATCCATCGGTTCTTTCTTATTCATTAGGTTGTACTTCGCCATTTCCTCCGGGCCCTGCTCCCATAGTTTCCCAAATTGAATTTCCTGGAAAGCTGAAGACTTAGCTGCCGAATAGATACTCGCTCTAAAGCCCAATTCTTGCTGCAAGGTAAAAGCATACTGATATGTCCCGGGAAACAAGTACCCTGTATCAACGAAGATAATCGGGATTTCATGGCTAACCTGACGAACTAAGTGAATCATGACTGCACTCTGCAAACCAAAGCTGGTAGAGGTGACAAGTCCGCTTCCAAATTTTTCCCATGCCCATCTGATCCTGCCCAAAGCGTCCAAAACTTCGAGATCGTCATTCCACTGTTTAATATCGTTCAAATTTGCTTTCATCCGATGTGCAGGTGTCACTATGTCAAAAATTATCTCAAGAGTAAAGAGTATGCACAACTATGACAGGATCTTAGCTATAAATTACATTGTCGAAGCTTCCCACATCTATTAATTTTCAATATATGGATGAAATTGATAATCTCCTTGCCCGAAAACCTGAACTCACAACATGCCAGTCGGTGATGCGGGAAACCGCTCAAAAATTGGTAGAGTGTTTTCAAAAGGGAAATAAGCTCCTTCTCTGCGGAAATGGAGGGAGTTGTGCAGATTGCGAACATATTGCAGGTGAATTGGTGAAGCAATTTTCCCGGCCTCGTCCCCTTTCTTTAGAGCTGCAACAGAAACTCGGCTCAGAACTTTCCAGGGAGCTCCATGGTGGACTACCTGCGCTTTCCCTTCCGTCAATGATTGGTTTCCACACCGCTTTTAATAATGATGACAAGCCAGAATATGCCTTTGCTCAACAAGTGGTCGCTTTTGGAAAACCAGGCGACCTGTTACTCGGCATTAGTACATCAGGTAATTCTGCCAACATCATACATGCCGCCCGGGCAGCCAAAGCCTTGGATCTTGGCGTCATCAGCTTAACCGGAGAAGGAGGTGGCACCCTGGGCACCATTGCAGATTATCCCATTTGTGCTCCGGCAAAAGAGACTCCTCGCATCCAAGAGTTACACCTTCCCATCTATCATGCCCTCTGCCAGATCGTAGAAGACACCCTGTTCTCGTAAATCCTATGTCGGCTGCTTCCGGCTTACTTGCCCACCTCGCCCCCCCTCTTGCACAAGTCGGAAAAGACTTGTCTCGACTCGTTGATCAAGCAGGTGGAAGGTTGATTATGGTGGGAGGCTCGGTTCGGGACTTACTCGGAAAAATCAGTCCGCAAGAATTGGACCTCGAAGTGCAAGGGGTAACGCTTCCAAAAATCAAGGTGATCCTCGAAAAAAAATATCGACTTGATGAAGTGGGAAAAGCGTTTGGCGTTATCCGGCTGAAAGGCTTACCTGTTGAAATCGCCCTCCCCCGCACCGAACTAAAAACAGGACAGGGTCATAAAGGGTTTAATGTAACCATGGACCCTGATCTTCCCTTTGAAAAAGCCGTCATGCGCAGAGATTTCACCATTAACGCCATGGGAATAGACTTGATCCAGGAAAAATTACTGGATCCTTGCCATGGGGTAAAAGATTGGGAAAAGCGTATAATAAAACATGTGGGCCCCGCTTTTATTGAAGATCCGCTCCGGGTTTTGCGAGCCATGCAATTTACAGCCCGCTTTGATTTCTCTGTCCATGAAGATACTCTACGAGTTTGCCAAGCCATGAGCATGGAGCAACTACCTCCTGAAAGAATCTACTTGGAATGGAAGAAATTACTCCTCAAGGGAAAAAACATCACCGCCGGATTGCAATTCTTAAAAAAAACAGGCTGGCTGCGATATTTCCCAGAAATTCAGGCTCTAGATGGTTGCCCACAAGAACCAGAATGGCATCCAGAGGGAGATGTATGGATTCATACTTTGCATTGCTTAGATGCTTTTGCCCAAGCTAGAATTGGAGATGACTGGGAGGATTTGGTCGTAGGGTTTGCGGTTTTGTGTCATGACTTAGGTAAACCGTTAACCACTACGGTCGGAGAGGACGGTCGGATACGATCCCCCATGCATGAACCAGAGGGAGAAGCTCCAACCCGGTCATTTCTCTCTCGCCTAACCAACCAGGTCGATTTGCATGAGCAAGTCGTGCCTTTGGTCAGAAGGCATCTAACACCCCGTATATTTTACAAAGACCAAGCTAGCGATGGTGCCATCCGCCGTCTTGCTGGTAAGGTAAAAAGAATCGATCGCTTAGTCAGAGTAGCCGCTGCTGATATTGCCGGTCGTCCGCCCCGAAAAGATGAGTTTCCCGAAGGCCCATGGTTGCTCAAACGAGCCCAAGAATTAAGCGTCCAGGATTCGGAACCCAAGCCAATCATCCTCGGTCGTCATCTTATAGAACGAGGATTACAGCCTAGCCCTGCATTTGGCCCCTTACTCAATCAATGCTTCGAAGCCCAGTTAGAAGGAGAATTTCATGAGTTAGCTGATGGACTCAGCTTTCTGGACCAAGCTATTTTCCAGAGTAAGAAGTAGAATCTCGCTCTTCTAGCACCCATTTTTTTAAGGTTCTTTGATCCACCCCAATCCGTTTGGCCGCTTCTCGATAACTTCCAAAATTCTCGTAAGCTTGGTTGGCATAGATCGAGATCCACTGGTCCATGGAAAGCGTGCTATGCTCATAATCATTGGAAATCCCTTGGCTTTGCGAAAGTGATTTCGGCGGATGATATTGTCCGGTTACGACCACATTGCGAACCGCCTGTTCAAGTTCACGAAAATTACCGGGCCACGGGTAATCCTCAGGCAAAGAATCAGCCAATACAGTCGAAATTCTTGGGCGTAGTTCCTCGCCACCTTTCTTACCAAATAACTTTTGGCTAATAAAAGATATAAAAACATTCATTTCCTTGGGTGAATCATCCAAAATTTCCCGCAAGGAAACAGTTTTTATCTGATCTCCGCACAGACGATAGAAAAAATCTTCACGCATCTTACCCGAATGCATGCGTTCATTGAGGTTGCGATGAGTAGCTGCAATTACCTTCCCCTGAAAAAAACTTTTTTGCTCCGCTCCTATTGGCTGAAATTCACCCGATTGCAAAATCCGTAACAGTTTTACCTGCACCGCTTCGGGCACTTCGCCAATTTCATCCAAAAATACGCTTCCATGCTTGCCTGCAGTCTGAAAAACTCCTTTGTGATCACGGATGGCTCCGGTAAAAGAGCCTTCCTTGTGACCAAACAATTCAGACTCAAGTAAAGTCTCAGATAAGGAGGATAAATGAACAGGGTGAAAGACCAGATCAGGCTTGGCACTAAACTCTCCTTTTTTTTCGTCATACGGAATAAACCGGGAGCGGGCTATCGCATCTGCTACTACTTCCTTACCAGATCCCGAGGGCCCCAAAATAATTGTGGGAAACTTCCCCACTACCTCATACATCCATTGCTGATAGGATAACATATCCCTGGTGAAAATGCTTTGCCATACTCTCGATCTCAAATCTTGGATGGGCCGGCTCTGCCCCCTAATTCCTGAGGAAACATAAAGATAGGACCTCCTCAACTGATAGAAACAGGCAAAAAGATGAGCCGGACTCTTCCACAATGAATTGGCATCGTTCTCAATTATTTTTTTTCTCTTTTGAATCCCTTTTTCCAAAAAACGAAAAACCGAACGGGTTCGGGCACCGCTTGATTCACGGCCAAAGCATAAAGAATCAAGCTCGGGCAACATTTCATGAAAAAGACAAAAATAAGCAAGGGCACCTTTTCTTTTTGACCATTTAGCAGACTTTAAAATTTCACTCGATCCAGCAAGTAATGAATCCTCGGCACGGGAAAACCAATAAAGAACCTGATCGAAGTGTTTATCAATTTCAACAAATCGTGGATTCCTTTTCTTCGTCTGACCAAAATGATCTATGACCTTCTGCTCCAAAAGAGTACGCTGATTGACAAAGGGATTGGCAAAAGCAAGGCCTTCTGCCAATTCAAGAGTAAAACATAAATCCAGTTCATTCATATTACAAAAATAGTAATAGTAGTTTCATATATTGTATCACTCAAATATATTAAATATGACTACAAAACTAAACACAATAAACATAAGTAAATCCATGACATATACTTATGAAAAAAAATCGTAATTGGCACAAGGTATGCAAAACCAATCATAACAAGCAACCAATCAAGAAAATTAAAATTTTAGCTCATCCGATCGTGAAAACTTTTATCCAAATGCCAACACTCATAAGTGTTCTATTTATCAGCGTAAATTTATCCGCCGAGAAACTCATCAATCAGCAGATTGAATCAAATAAAACACACTTGAGTCAGCTGAATAAATCAAGAGAGGATTACCAATTAGACAAAACCGCTCTTGCTGAAATAAGCGAAAGCAGTAGAGATGTGCACTGGTTAACTGCCTTTCAAAACTCTAAAAAAAGCCACGAAAAATATTTATCAAAACTAGTGGAAGTATTTGTAAGACTCCCTGGCACTGATTCTGAATTCCAAAAAATTCACGAGGAACTCCTCAATCAACACCCCGACCGGTGCAAAAATCATCCGACTGAGTCTTATCGCAATCAACTAAACTTACTTGCCAATGCCTGTAGCCCCCACCTCATCACCAATAAAGTTAGCAAAGAGAAAGCAATCATCGTTGCAAACTTGCTCAAACCACCAGGCTCGATCAAGTTCGAAGATAAAATGCACCTAATTGGAATCACAACCGAATCACAAAACTGGAACATTCAAGCAGATTATTCCATTGCCCAGTTACGGGCTGGGAATATTTCGATCGCGAGAAATGAAAATGCGAAACTTCTAAGAAAAGCAGCAAGTCTTTCCAAAAAAAGAAAGGGCATAAATTACAGAAAAGAAGGCAATGAACGAACTTCTCAATCGCTTTACCGCGAGTACCTACTTCACCGGGCATTAATTGAATCTCATGCAAATGATAAAGAAATCGCTAAAAAATACCTGACACAGGGTCAAAAGATCGAGGAAGAAAGTAAGAATAAGCAGAATCTAATTATCCAAGAAATTAATTCCCTTCATTAAGTAACCCGTAACCACATAATTGATTGTTCCCCATGATCCTGACAATAGCACCACTCCTGACCTTATTCCTAGGCTTTGGGTCTTACGCCATTAACCTGAAAAAATTTATATCACACAGATGTAACTACCCGCTTGACTGGCGATACTAAACCCACGGTACTGGGACTGAAATTACCCGATAAAAACAGCACCGATATCAAGCAAACGCCCCGGGCTTACTCCAAAGGGGTTAAACTTTCAAAAAAAACAAAATCATTGAAGTCATATCCATTCGTTACCTCTCTATTTTCAAAACTCTTTCGATCTTTATGAAATTTAAAATACTGCTCCTTTCACTCCTTCCTTATTTTTTGCACGCTGACAGTTTCCTGACACTTAACATCTCTGACCTTTCGTTTAGGAATGGGGAAAAGCCGCCCGTAAAAGTCGATAACACTACACCTTATGCTCTGCAATATTCTCGAAGCATCGGAAGGTACATACCCAGCAATCTTCCCTATTGTAGAACTAAGGATGCTTCTGAGGCATTTATATCCTTCCGAAAAAAAGAAATTTCTTCCAGCAATCGAGATAGTTTTTCATCCAGCGACCTCGTTGTTTGCTTTCGAAACCCGAAACCCAAAGTTGAGGGTCATCTCTTTCTTTATCACGAGCCAGATGGATGGAAGCCCATCTATTTCACTTTTGAAAAAAAGAATGATAAAAACCTGATGCATGAACAAAAAAGTGAAGATGAATATCTAAGCTACAGAGTCATTCGATATGAATGGCTGCAGGAACTTAGAGTTCCAGGGACAGCCTGGTACAGGCATCAAATCACCAAAGATCGTAACCGACTTGCACAAATTCGAAAAGAGCCAAGACCCACCAAACATACTCACAGCAATCGAGCAACCTTACGCCCCCCTCATAATACTGAATTAGAGAATAGTATGGACCTTTTTTCTGGGGGTCGTGCCATAAGTGAAAACTTACAACTGAACCGCGAATTACGCTTATCCTCTGACGAACAAAATCGTTCCATCTCTTTATCTTCCCTGCCAGAAATCACCATCGATGAAATTCCATGGAAAGAATGGATAAAAGAAGAACAAAAGCCCACCCTTGATCCAATTGCTTCCCTTTTACCGCACGATCAACATGCTGTAATCTTCTCCTCTTACACGAGTATGCTTAAAATCTTGGACGAAGCAACCGCACGCGGCACTCCGCTGCTTCGGCTTGGCGAAAATCGAGCAGAGAGTGCCCGGTCAAAAGAAAAGTACTCCAGGCAGCTTTGCCTTCCGATCGATAATCTATCCCGAATGCTCGGTCCGAAATTGATTTCATCCGTCGCAATGACCGGAAGTGATCCATTTTTTCGTACCGGCACTTCCCTTACCCTGATTTTTGAAACAGAGCAAAAGCAAGGTCTGCTCGCAGCCCTCAAGTTGAGAAGAATGGAAGCCCAAAAAAAATTCCCAAAAGCTCAAGCAGTGAAAGGATCTATCCCTCAAGCAAACAAACATAAATATGTGGGAATAAATACCCAAGATCGTTTGATTCAAAGTTTTGTTTGTTCCTTTGGAAACTTTGTTGTCGTAACCAATTCGATGAACCAGCTTTCCCGCCTAGCCCGGGTATTTGATAAAAAGGAAATCAATTTAGCTTCGCTGGAAGAGTATCATTTCTTTCGTCAGCGGTACCGCATAACGCCTCAAGTGAAAGAGGATGCATTCCTTATGATTACAGATGCCACAATACGAAGATGGTGTGGAGCGGAATGGCGAATTGGAGCTTCAAGGCGGACTCGGGCAGCATCCGCTATCGCCGAATTACAAGCACGAATTGAAAGTGGAACCCCACTGAATGCCAAGGAATTCCCAGAACTGGGCAAAGTTTCAGTGATAGATGGTCTCGTCCAGAGCGCAAAGTTTGGGAATCTTGCATTTTTAAAATCCGTCGAAGAACTTAATATAAAAAAAATTACGCCGGCAGAAAAAAAAGCCTACGAATTTTTTCGGGACCGCTATCAAAGCCATTGGTCAAAATACTTCGATCCTATCTCTGCTCAACTCAGTATTCATCAAGGAAAAATTAAAGGTGATCTTTCAGTCCTTCCACTCATTGGGGGTACAGATTACCGTAACATAATTCAAACGGTTGGGGATGTGAAACTAAAGCCAAAATCAGGAGATCCTCACCCAGAAGCAAGTTTACACTGGATCAGTGCGATCGACATGAATTCACCCCGGTTTAAAAAAGCAAGTAATTTTGCCGCCATCATGGCACCCTCCCTCGGAGCGGGTGCTTTTAGCTGGATTGGAGAATCCTTTTCTTTCTTTCTTGATGAATCTGTATTCCTTACGGAAGCTCAGGATGTATTCGTTCTCGATGGTCAGGAAGCAGGCGAAAATTTTATCGAAGAAAACTTCGGACGAATCCCTCTTGGGTTTAATATTGAAGTGCGCAACCCCTTTAAGCTCACTGCCTTTTTGACAGGTCTGCGGGCCTGGATCGAACAGACCGCACCAGGCATGACCCATTGGAGCAGCAAATCATACAGGAAACAGGGCTATGTAAAGATTGCCCCCGGAAAAGATATGGAGGTCGACCTGATCATGGAAGGCTCCTCTCCTGTTGCCCTTTATTATGTACCCGCCACTACATTATTTACGGTAAGCCTGAGCGAAGACATCATCAAGCGGGCAATCGATCGTAATTTAGATAGACGCGAAAAAAGATCGCAAAGAAAGATGGTACAACCAGAAGAGAAAATGCAGACCCAGGAAAACACCCATTCCCCCACCCTTCCGGAAGTGGACTGGGCGGGTATGAGTTCGGCATTTCATTTATCTTCATCCACCCTGTCGCTGTTCTACTTATCTTTGAGCGAAAAACTAAACCGGGTACTCCAAAAGAAGTCATGGAATAATTTATATGCCCTCAATGAATGGAAGCTTTTGCTCAAGCAGGATGATCCCCTCGCTTATCATCAGGCGATTTGGCAGACCGATTTACATTGCCCAGGAAGAGGGAAATATGTCTGGAACCAAAAATTCCAGACTTTTGAATCCACTGCGTTCGGTCATCCCGCCAAGCCCAAAGAACCCAAAAGTTTGAACCCCCTGAGTAACTGGAAATCAATTAATTTCGGAATTAATTTTGAAAAAGATGGCCTGCGAGCAAAGGCTACGGCCCGCAGAAAAAAATAGCAGGGGTTACTCTTTTTTTCTCTGCCTAAATTCCCTGAGCCTTGCCTCCACCATCTTTTCCTCGTCAGGTGTGAGGGCTTTATAACCCCGGCCTAAAGGCCAGCCATAGCCCCAGCGATACCAGGTGGGAAAATGAGGATTTCCTCCTGCCCTAACTGCTTGGTACATGAGCAGTGCCAAGTCAGAGTTCTTGGTTTTTTTCTGCACACAATTCCTGAAGGTAAGGTCCGCCTGCTCTCTTTCCTCTCTGGTCCCCCCCCGCCAATAGGCCAGATCATGCAAATGGCAGCATTCCTTCCACAATTCAGGCTGTTCAAAAGTACCATCCATAAACAAACTGCACCCATCACTGGTGAAAGCACTCAACTCCATAGGTTTGGGTGTGCAGCCCACCCCCAAAAAAAACAGACAACAGAGTCCGATTCCCCAAGGAATGAGTTTACTTTTTTCCAAGGTGGGCAAGGCTGGCATCGCTTGGAAACTGAAATGCCCGAAGGCCGAAAATTGGCAGCGAGGCAAGCAGGTGATCAAATATATCAGACTGAATGCCTTCGTACTCCACCCAGCGCACATCATTTACAAAAACATAGATTTCAATGGGTAACCCTTTTTCTGTCGTGGCCAATTGACGGACCAGGAATGTCATACCTTTCTTATGTATACTTGGATGAGCCCGTAAGTATTCAATACAATATGCCCGAAAAGTTCCGGAGTTTGTAAGATTCCGCCCATTGAGCAGAGGGGCGGCAAGACCGTGCTTTTCTAAGTCTAACCCACGAGCCCCAATGTCTGACCTCTTTTTCTGTAAGTACTCCTTCAAGAGTTCGATATCTTCAAAGCTTTTTACCTCTTTCTCATTCAGAAATCGAACACTTGAAAGATCAAGATGAATACTTCTTTTAATCCGGCGCCCACCTGATTCACTCATGGAACGCCAATTTTTAAATGCATCACTTACAAAAGCATGGGCAGGGATAGTGGTTATGGTTTTATCCCAATTCTGAATTTTGATCGTGGTCAGGGCCACATCAATCACATCCCCATCTGCTCCGTACTTGGGCATCTCCACCCAGTCACCTTTGCGTACCATATTGTTGGCCGTTAGTTGAATACCTGCGACCAAGCCGAGGATGACATCTTTAAAGACCAAAAGTAAAACCGCGGTCAGGGCACCCAAGCCTGAAAAGAAATACAAGGGAGATTTATCCAATAAAATCGAAAGAATAAAAATAATCCCTGTAACATTGACCACAATCTTCACCGCTTGGCAGATACCCTTTAAAGGGAGCTTGGAAGATATTTTGCTCTCCTCATAAAGCTTATACAAGGTGTCAATGATCGCATCAATCACCCAAAGGACAATGATGACCAAGTATAAATTAACCAGCACGGCAATCAACCCGCCAAAGACTTCGTATTTCGCAAACACCAATTCGGACAAGGAACTGATGACAAAAGCAGGAGCAAGGTGAGAGAGGCGGAGAAAAAAGCTTTCCTGAAGAAGGTACTCAGCCAGCTTGGTCTTGGTCTTTTTGGCAAGAGAGCGTAAAATTTCTAACAGAAATCTTTTGACCATAAGGTTCGCGACCCATCCCAATATCAGGATCGTTAGAAATGCGAGTCCCACATAAGCGTAAACTCCATATTCTTCAACAAGACCGGTAAGTTTCAAACTTTCAATAACCCGATGTTCAATTTTTGTTATTAAATCCATACACCAAAAAAAACTATTTCCCTGAGTTCTGACAACTTTATTACTTGATCTGTTCAAAGACGGGCCGAGACCATAAATTAAATTCAGACTCCGACATGGTTTTCGTTGTTAAAGATACTTTAAACAATAATAAGTGGTCTATGCCTAAAATATCTTTTCTACTACTTTTCACATATCTTGCTTCACTTGGGGCCCTGTCCAATTTATCCGGTGCAAAAACCAAAATCGTTTTAATTGCCGGCAAAGACAGTCATGGTGCCGGCGCTCACGACTGGGGAGATGGAGTAGATTTGCTATCTCATGCTCTAACCGAAGAATCAGGACTGCCAATTGTGACCGCGGTTCACAAGGGAGGGTGGCCCACTGACGCCTCTATTTTCACAGACGCCGCAACTGTGGTTATCCTGTCTGACGGTGGTGGAAGGCATCCGATCAATAAAAGCCTTAGGCAATATGATGCCTTGGCTGAAAAAGGGGTTGGTTTGGTCTGTGTTCATTATGCGGTTGAGGTACCGAAGGGGGCTCCTGGAGATATGATGAAGAAATGGCTCGGTGGATACTTTGAAGTTTTTTGGTCTATAAACCCTCACTGGACTGCCGAATTCAAAACACTTCCCAAACACCCGATTACCCGTGGAGTAAAACCATTTTCTCTATCAGATGAATGGTATTACCATATGAAATTCCGGGAGAATATGAAGGGGGTAACACCAATACTCAGTGCCCTTCCACCCGAGAGCACATTGAAACGTGGGGATGGTCCCCACAGCAATAACCCCCATGTCAGAAAAGCAGTCTTGGAAAGAAAAGAAAAGCAGCATGTGGGCTGGGCTGCGGAGAGAGAAAATGGGCAACGGGCTTTTGGGGTCACCGGAGCACACCATCACAAATCCTGGGATCAAGATGATTTCCGCACCTGTGTGCTCAATGCAATCGTATGGACAGCTAAAGTTGAAGTTCCCAAAGATGGAGTAAAATCTTTATCGAACCCAGCCACTCGGTAAAAGCCTCTCCCTCTCACACTCCATTCATTCTAATACGCAGTCTTACCGACATCATTACACAGTTCACTTTCGAAACAAACGAAACTGAAAGCAGTTGCGGTTTCATGGTAAGATGAGCCATTACCAAACCAAATGTGTAAAAAAACGCGGAATTAATTTCTCACCTTCTGATGTAATATGCCTGTATTCGACATTAAACTAGAAAATACTTACGCACTTCTACCAAGCGTTCTTTTCTCTCCATCATTACCTGTTCCAGTCAGTGATCCGAGCACTGTAATCTTTAATCAAAAACTAGCTGATGAGATTGGGTTTTCTCTTTCTGACCTAAGCGAAGAGCAAGGTTACAACCTTCTTTCTGGAAATCATATTCCTGCCCATGCTCAACCCTTGGCTCAAGCTTACGCCGGTCATCAATTCGGAAATTTCACCGTACTCGGAGATGGGCGAGCTATCTTACTGGGTGAACTAGTAACTCCATCCGGTCAGCGACTTGACTGGCAATTCAAAGGCTCTGGCAGAACATCATACTCCCGAGGTGGAGACGGGCGAGCTGCTCTCGGACCGATGCTGCGTGAATATATTATCAGCGAAGCCATGCACCATCTCGGGATACCCACGACCCGAAGCTTGGCTGTGGTTACGACCGGAGAAAAAGTTTACAGGGAAACCAAATTACCAGGTGCCATCCTAAGCCGGATCGCAGGCTCGCACATCAGGGTTGGAACTTTCGAATTTGCATCTATGCAAGGGGATCGAAGCATTACTCAAGCCCTTTTAAGCTACCTAATCGATCGGCATTTCCCAGAGATTAAGAAAAAAGATAACCAACCACTCGCTTTACTGGAAGCAGTTATCCACCAACAGGCAGAACTGATTACCCACTGGATGAGAGTGGGCTTTATCCATGGAGTGATGAATACGGATAATATGGCACTGTCCGGAGAAACAATTGATTATGGTCCCTGTGCCTTCATGGATACCTTTGCTCCGGACACTGTATTTAGTTCAATTGATAAAAAGGGAAGATATGCCTATGGCAACCAGCCCTATATCGCACAATGGAACCTCGCCCGGTTTGCTGAAAGTATATTGCCTCTGATCGAAGGAAAAAGAGAAGGAGCGATTGAAAAAGCTGAAGATTTATTACATTCATTTGAACAGGTTTATAAGCACAAGTGGATCACGATGATGAACGCCAAGCTTGGATTTATTACCTCTCACAAGGAAGACGAAAAGCTCATTACCGACCTGCTTGATTGGATGCACCTTGTGAAAGCCGATTATACGAATACTTTTCGCGAACTTAGTAAACCTGAACTTCCGAGGAACGAAC
>ERZ1046876.1194-NODE-1194-length-17468-cov-6.005973_pt1 | contig 17468 bp, 13 predicted proteins | sample MGYA00383094_ERZ1046876 | MGnify/ENA primary metagenome ERZ1046876 (study PRJEB29581, sample SAMEA5548364) | metagenome | biome: marine; feature: coastal; material: water | depth 50 m | study: Short-term variability in the microbial, nano- and picoplankton...
TATAGTTTCAGCTATTTTCTCAAATACTGAACCCCATTCTCCCGACGATTCTGCTCTAAATATTTTAACGCTTGGATACCAAAGACTTAGCCCTTTATCAGCGTGGCAGTACCAAAGTTTACCTCTTGAAAAAGGGACAAATAAAAAAGTTTTTTTACCTAATGCTCCTGCTATATGTGCAGTAACATTGCTAGCAGTTACAACAATATCGCAATTTGCTATTAACGCTGACAACCCATCAATATCATTAAATGTATCTAAATTCTTATATTCCTCAATTCTAATATTATTATTATTTAAGAGATCTTTCTTTTCAACAGCTGTTTGACCTTTATGTTGTGGAATTTCATATTGTAAATCTATAAACCTAATCCCATGAACAGAAAAAATAGGTATTAAATTTTTAAGAAGAACTGATTTATGTCTATCTTCAGTAGCAGCACTTTTCCATGATATTCCACATATAATATCTTTTTCTTTTTTTAAGTTATTTCTTATCTCATTAACTTTATTATCATCTGGCTTTAAAAAAACTGTATTTTTTTTTGGAAAATCAGCTATATCTTGACGAACATACTTACCTAAACTCATCCAATAAATTCCTTTATCATAATGACTAAGATTATGATTAATTAAAATTTCATGTTTATCTTCTTTGATCCCAAAAAAATCAATATCTGGAAATGACCTTTTAAAAAGATTTACTAAACGATAGTCCACTTCAGCACTTACATTTTTAAACTTTTTATAAAAATCTGCTAGCATACTTAGTCCAAGTATTACATCTCCAATTCCTGCATCTAATAAAATAATTATTTTCTCATTTGATTTTAATTCTTTTTTTCCTACATCTATATTAAAAAATTTTTGAAGCGTATCGTACCTTTTAGTTGCATCAACTTCGTTTCTCATTAGAATTCTTGCTTCATGATTATCCCAGCCTTCTTTAAAATTCTTTCTAGTTAAATACAAAAGACTTAAATTAGATCTAGCTACATTCTGATATGGTTTTTTTATTAAAACCTCTTTTAGTATTTTAATAGGCTCATCATATTTATCTTCATACATTAAACATGACGCATAATCTATTACAGGCGCCATTGCTTCTGGAGCCAATTTTATTAATTTTTTATAAATATTTTTAGCTTCACTATAATCCCCAATAGCACTAAAACATGCGGCTATTTTATTCATACATTCAATATGATTAGGATCAATCTTTTGTGCTTTTCTCAAGATTTCTAAAGCTTCATCATGATGTCTACAGACATGCAATATCACTCCATAATCAAATAATTGTTGAAATTTACCTGGCGCTAACTTGTAAGCTTCTTCATAAGAATCAAATGCTCCTAAATGATCAGCGACTTTCATTTGAGCATCGCCTAAAAGTTTATATAGTTCTGATAAATTAGGATTAATTTGAATAGCTTTTTCATATGAATTAATTGCATTTTTATAATCATTTAACGCTATATAGGCCGTAGCTAAATTTTGATAATCACCAATAACTGGCTCTACTATTTGAAATGATTTATGAATCATGTCTATTGCTTCTTGATATCTTTTTTTAATTAAAAAAATTATTGGCAAATGAGAAAGTGCTTGTGGATGCATATTATCTATTTTTAAGATAGCCTCATAAATTGGAATAGCTTTATCAAAATCCTTTGATTTTATAAAGCTTAAGGCTTCTTTAACTAGCTCATTTAAATTAGTATTTTTTGTCATAATTTAATATTTAATATTTAAAACTATTATTCCATACGATGAGTAAAGAAGAAATAAAAAAACGGCATCCGAAGATGCCGTTTTTAATAAATCTACTACTTGTCAAACTTCTACTAAGATTTAACTCCTAGAAGAATAAGATCGCACCAAGAGAGAATGTATCATTCTCATTTCGGTTTGTTGATGTTTGACCTTCTGACTCAATGCTGTTGTACTCAGCAACTAAATTTAGATGCTTAGTTAATGGATGATATGCACCCACTGTCCAACGTTCATTTTCGTCAACTAAAGTAGCGTTAGTTTCACCACTAGCTGTGTCAAGATTTGAAACACCATAAGCAACACCAATTTTAGTACCTGTTGGTATTACGTATGTAGCTTGAACATAACCACCGTCTGAATCACGCTCTTTACCGCCAGAAGTAACACCGTTGTTACCAAATAGTGTAGTACCTAAGCCTTCACCATCATACCAGTAACCAACTAACCCAAAATTACCAGCGCTTAAAGAAGCACCAATATCGAATGCTTCGATATCGTATTCTTGTTGAGTTGCAGATGTACCAGCTTGTATACGAGTAACTTCATATGAAGCACCAGATACCCAAACTTTACCAGCAACATCGCCAGTCCATGAGTATGAAGCTTCTGCTTCAACACCGAAACGATCTTGGTTAACTGCTGAATTAGCAGCACCAGTAGTTGTATCAGTATCTGTAGTTGCTGAAGCAATAGTACCAGCAGAAACAACAGTTGTTGAAATCGAAGTTGCAATACCAGCAGCTGACAGCGAACCAGTAAGAGTTGCTGTAGTACCTGTCAACGTTGATATTGTTCCATAGGTTCTAGTTGTTGAGTTTGTGCTAGCATCAGGAATCTGATTTGGATTCATTAAGCCAATTTTAGCTTGGAATCCGCCCATGTTTGGAGTCGTATATGTAGCTTGACCCTTCCATGCAGCATAAACATAACCAGTACCAATACCACCAAGTGTTGTAGCACCACCTGAACGGCCAGTAGCAGCACCACCAACACCTAATAATGTCATATCGTTAAGGATCGCACCAGAAGCAAAGATACCAATATCTTTACCAAGTTTGATAGAACCCCATGATTTATCACCGAATGATAAATATGATTGACGATTTAGAGGTGTTTTGTTATCACCCGCTGCAGAGTTATCTGAAGCATTTGGTTGGAATGAAATAGTAAATGACACATCAGTATTATTTTGACGTGTAGTACCAGTAAATCCTAACCATGATGGTAATAGACCAGTGTTAATACCTTGTGAATCAGATTCACCTAGTCCATCTTGAGCGTTAGCAATAGCACCTGTAGGTGCAGTGCCAGAAGTAGCGTCAGCGTCATTCCAGTTCAGGAATGCGTTAACGTTACCATTAACGTCCAATGTCCAATCACCAGCTGGGATTACGATTCCAGCATTAGCTGCCGAAGCACCTAAAGCAAGAGCTGCACCCGCAACTGCTAGATTAATTTTCTTGTTCATAAGATTTCTCCTAAAATTAAAAATTACTTCTTGTAACATAAGTTAAAAAAGTAATTCAAAAAAACTTTCTTAACAAAAAAACTTTCTTAAGATAAACTTTCTCATTAAGAAAAGTTACTATCATTATCTCTAATGTTCACACCAAAAAGCAAGATAATTGTGACTTTTTTGTCACAAATCTAAATTTTTGTTGTAAATTTACAACAATATATAGATAAGCCTTATTTTAATAGGGGTTTATACCCGATTAACTTATATCTTTATGAGTTTTAATAGCATAACGATCTGTCATTCCAGCTAAATAATCTGCAACTGCTCGACTTAAATCATGACTTGATTTATTTTTATAGAATTCTGGCATTAAAGATGGGTTGTTCATAAAATATAAGAATAAATCCTTAATTATTTCTTTTGCATTATTAGTCATCTCAACTACTCGCTCATGTTCATATAAAAAATGTCTTAAGAACTTTTTAAGTTCTGATTGCTTTTTTTTCATATTTTCAGAGAAATTAATTAAATTAGGTAATTTTCTAATATCATCAATTGTTTTAGGTTTGTATTTCTTTAAATTTATAGAGCTTCTTTCACATATATCAAATATTAAGGAAAATGTCATTTTTCTTATAGTTTCATGCAACCATCTAATTTCATCTATATTGGGATAATCTTTTTTAACAAGATCAGCACATTTTTTAAACAAAGATACCTCCATTAACGAATTAAATTTTATGACTCCTGAACGATATCCATCATCAATATCATGAATATTATAAGCAATCTCATCAGCATAATTTACTAATTGCGCCTCTAAAGAAGGTTGTTGTTTTTTTATAAATCTTTCGCCTATAGCTCCTAAATTTTTAGCATTTTTTGTAGAACAATGTTTCAATATTCCTTCACGCGTCTCAAATGTAAGATTTAATCCATCAAAATTAACGTATCGTTGCTCTAATAAATCAACAACCCTTAAAGATTGTAAATTATGCTCAAAACCTCCAAAATCTTTCATACAAGAATTTAAAGAATCTTGGCCGGCATGTCCAAATGGTGGATGGCCTAAATCGTGTGCTAAAGCAATCGCTTCAGCAAGATCTTCATGGCAATTTAAAGTACGGGCAATTCCTCTTGAAATCTGTGAAACTTCTAACGAATGAGTAAGGCGTGTCCGAAACATATCACCTTCATGGTTTACAAATACCTGCGTCTTATATTCAAGACGTCTGAATGCAGATGAATGAATTATGCGATCACGATCTCTTTGGAAATCATTTCTAAATCTTGATTTAGATTCTTTATATTGCCTACCTAATGTGCGATCTGAATCTGCTGCATAGGGTTTTAATATCATAAAAGACTTTAAAAAGTTTTCTTTGAAAGAGTATTATGAAGCTTTTCATTATCATAATCACTTGTAAGAATGGCTTTCCCAATACCTTGCTGCAAAATAAGATTTATTTGGTCTTCTTTTGTTTTCTTATCAAGCTGCATTAAATCAAGAAAGTCTTGTTTTAAAATATCTGGTGGATTAATAGGAAGATTTGAATTAATAATTAAAGACTTTATTCTTTGATACTCTTCTTTTTTAAGCCATCCCATTTGCTCTGATAAATGAGCGGCCATAACCATACCAGCTGCAATAGCTTCTCCATGAAGCCATTTACCATAACCGGTAGCTGTTTCTATAGCATGCCCAAAAGTATGGCCTAAATTTAAAATAGCCCTTATGTTAGATTCAAGTTCATCAGATTCCACAATATCTGCTTTATTTTGACAAGAGCGAACAACGGCCTCAATTAATAATTGAGAATTTCTTTTCATAATTCCATCAATATTATTTTCAAGCCATTCAAAAAAACTAGAGTCACGAATTAAACCATATTTTATAACTTCAGCTAAACCAGCTGAGAATTCTTTATCAGGCAATGATTCCAACAAACTTATATCTGCAACAACACATTTTGGCTGATAAAAAGCTCCTATCATATTCTTCCCAAGTTGGTGATTAATTCCAGTCTTTCCTCCTACAGAAGAATCAACTTGAGACAATAAGGTTGTAGGAATTTGAATAAAATCTACGCCCCTCATAAATGTAGCTGCTGCAAAACCAGTTATATCCCCAATAACACCACCCCCCAAAGCAATTAATGTTACTTGACGATCTACCTTATTTTTTAATAACTCATCATAAATTAAATTTAAAGTTTCAAAATTTTTAAACGACTCCCCGTCAGGAAGAATAATCGAAATAACCTCTTTCTCAGGAGATAAAATATTTGAAATTTTTTGTAAATATAATGGAGCAATTGTATTGTTGGTAATAATAGCTAATTTCTTACTAGAAATATGATTCTTGAATAAATCATTATTTTCTAAAAGCCCTTCACCAACATATATTGGATAACTTCTTTTACCTAAATTTATGTTAATAGTCTTCATATTTTTGCAATCAAAGATTCAATTTCTAAAGTAATTTCTTTTGTACGCTTCCCTTTAGTTTCAATTATATGATCAGAAATACTCATATATAAAGGATCTCTAAATTCAAATAAACTTTCTAGAGTTTTTTTTAAATCTACTTTTTGTAGTAAAGGCCTAGATTTATCATCTACCATTCTAGCCGCTAAATCTTCACAACTTGATTTTAAATAAATAACACATCCGTTATTCTTAAGCAACTTTCGATTATTTTGGGATAAAATGATGCCTCCTCCTGTTGCCAAAACAATATTTTCTAGACAAACCAAATCTTTCAATACATTTTCTTCTCTTTTTCTAAAGCCTATCTCGCCCTCATATTCGAATATTAAAGGGACTTTTACTCCGGTTTTTTCTTCGACAACAGAATCACTATCATAAAAAACTTTATTTAATTTTTTTGATAAAAGCCTTCCAATTGTTGTCTTTCCAGAGCCCATAAGCCCAATTAAAAAAATGTTTTTAGCTCGTTTCAATTCTAAATTCTCTATAAAAAATATTAATAAATAAAAAATAAAAGATTTATTAAGTTAAATATACCTACTAAACTACTATAATAAAGTTTATATTATAGTTAAATTTTATTTAAGTACATTATGTATTCAATCATTAAGCATTACCTTTTTCTCGCTTTTTTTGGCGCTTTATCAGTCCTAGCAATGGCTTTTTTCGTATCTGCCCTAATTTATCCAACACTTCCAAACATTTCACATTTAGAAAAATATCGCCCTAAGCAGCCTCTACAAATATATTCAAAAGAAGGAAGTCTTATTGCAGAATTTGGTGAAGAAAGAAGAGATTTTATAGCTATTTCTGATACTCCCCAACAAATGATTAATGCAATTCTTTCAATAGAAGACCGACGTTTTTTTGAGCATCCTGGTATAGATTTTATTGGTATAACCCGGGCTGCACTTAAAAATATAATGGGTAGAAGTCATGAGGGAGCTAGTACTATAACAATGCAAGTTGCAAGAAATTTTTTTCTTACTTCTGAAAAAACATTTAAAAGAAAAATTAATGAAATTTTACTCGCAATAAAAATAGAAAGAACTCTATCAAAAGAAGAAATATTAGAGCTGTATATTAATCAAATATATCTCGGTCAAAGATCTTTTGGTTTTGCTGCAGCGGCCAATACTTATTTTGGTAAAAATCTTGATCAATTAAATTTAGGAGAAACTGCATTACTTGCTGGGCTCCCAAAAGCCCCTAGCCGATACAACCCTTTAGTAAGACCAGATTTAGCAATAAATAGACAACAAAATGTACTTAATAGTATGTTGCGTCATGGATATATCGATAAGCCTACTTATATTTTAGCCTTAGATGAACCTTTAAGCTTAAAAGATAGATTTATGAAAAGTGAATTACAAGCAAATTATATTGCTGAGATGGTTAGACAAACTTTATTTGAAGAATTTGGAGATAAAATCTATACCAGTGGACTAAAAGTGTACACAACCATCAAAAAGAAAAATCAATTAATGGCAAACCGTGCAGTTCAAAATGGCATCATAAACTATATGGCACGTCATGATTTAGCACCCCCTGAAGATTTTATTGAATTCAAATCTCAAGAATTTGAAAATAATAAAGATCGATATAAATTTTTATTAAAAAAACTTAAATTAATCCCTACTTATAACAATTTTATTCCTGGTGTTATTTTAGATTTACAACCTTTACGAATTGATGCGCTTCTCAAAACTGGGGAAAAAATAAGCGTCTATAACAAAGGATTAAAATTACTTAAGAAAGATTTAAAATTACGAAATGAAGGTGAAAAATTACTTAAGCCTGGTTCGATTATACGATTTGTAAAAAAAAGAAATTATTGGATTGCAACACAACTTCCCGAAGTTGAAAGTTCACTTGTTTCTATGGACCCCAAAACAGGCGCTATCCTTGCTTTAGTGGGTGGATTTGATTTTCATAGAAATAAATATAATCATGTTTCACAAGCTAATAGACAACCAGGATCTATTTTTAAACCATTCATATATTCAGCAGCACTTGAAAAAGGAATAACGCCTGCAACCTTAGTGAATGATGCGCCAATCTATATAACAGCAAGAGAATTAAATACAAACGAAAACTGGGAACCACAAAATTATAATGAAAAATATGATGGGGCAATAAGGCTTAGAGAAGGATTAGCTAAATCAAAAAATTTAGTTGCTATTCGAGTTTTAAAACATATTGATCCAAAATATGCTCTGGATTACATTACAAGGTTTGGATTTGATCAAAAAAAACATTCTCCTTACTTATCAATGGCATTAGGGGTTGGGCAGGTAACAGCTTTAGAAATGGTAGCTGCCTACGGTGTTTTTGCAAATGGAGGATATCTTAAGCAACCCTATTTTATTGAAAAAATTATAGATGTTAAAGGTAGAAAAATTAAACAAAATTTTTCTTTGACAAATGAAGAAACTCCTAGAATTATAGATCCAAGAAATGCTTTTATTATGAACTCATTACTTAAAGAAGTAATAAATACTGGTACAGCTAGAAAGGCAAAAATAATTAAACGTTCCGACTTAGCTGGGAAAACAGGGACTACAAATGAATTAGTTGATGCATGGTTTGCTGGATTTAATCAAGATATTGTAACAGTAACTTGGATGGGGTTTGATCAGCCTAAAACTCTTGGAAAACATGAAAGTGGGTCAAGAGCTGCACTTCCAATATGGATTGATTATATGCGGCCTATACTTAAGAATTATCCAATGAGAGAATTAGAAACACCTCATGGCATAATCCCTCTAAAAATAAACCCTATAAATGGACTGTTAGCCGAAAAAAATGAAAATAGTATTTATGAGTATTTTTATGATGAATTTTTACCAATGGAGAATGCATATTTTTTACTCAATTAAAAAACTACTTCATTAATCTTGCAACATCCAATGCAAAATATGTAATAATTGCGTCAGCTCCAGCTCTTCTAAAAGATATTAAAGATTCTAGAACAATTTTTTGTTCGTCAAGCCAGCCATTTTGAGAAGCGGCCTTAATCATTGAATATTCACCGCTTACATGATAAACAAAAGTAGGCTTTTCAAAAGCTTGCTTAACCCTATAAACTATATCAAGATAAGGCATCCCAGGTTTTACCATCACCATATCAGCTCCCTCATCTAAATCCAATTTAACTTCATATAATGCCTCATCACTATTCGCTGGATCCATCTGATAAGTTTCTTTTGATGATGAACCTAATTTTAATGATGAGCCTACAGCCTCTCTAAATGGTCCATAAAATGATGATGCGTATTTAGCAGAATAAGATAATATTTTAGTATTAATAAAATTATTTTTTTCTAAAGCTTGTCTAATCTTACCAACTCTACCATCCATCATATCTGAAGGCGCAACAACATCTGCCCCAGCCTTAGCATGACATAAAGCCTGCTTAACTAATAAATCGACTGTTTTATCATTTAGAATATTTCCATCTTTATCAATAAGGCCGTCTTGACCATGGCTCGTATAAGGATCTAAAGCAATATCAGTAATAACTCCAAGTTTTGGAATAAATTTTTTTAATTCATTAACTGCTTTTGGAATTAACCCGAATTCATTAAAACACTCTTCAGCATTATCAGATTTTAATGAGTCTTCGATAACTGGGAAAAGTGCAATAGCGGGTATACCAAGATCGAAACATTCTTTTGCATCTTTTAATAATTGATCGATACTTAAGCGTTGAATACCTGGCATTGAAGAAATATCTTGCCTAATTTTATCTCCATCAATTACAAACATTGGATAAATCAAATGACTAACAGAAAGATTATTTTCTCTCATTAATTTTCTAGAGAATTCATCCTGTCGCATTCGTCTTGGTCGATTAGTTATTGTCATTTATTTATTAATGCATTTAAGGATTGCCCTGGATTATCATCTCGCATAAATGCTTCTCCCACTAAAAAAGTAAAAATATTATTATCATTCATTAATTTAATATCAGCATAATTAAAAATCCCAGATTCTGTAATAGGAATTCGATTTTTAGGTATTTTAGTCACTAAATTAATAGAAGTGTTAAGAGATACTTCAAAGGTTTTTAAATTACGGTTATTTATCCCCACTAATGGAGTATTTAATAATATAGCTTTTTCTAATTCTTCCTCATTATGAACTTCAACTAAAACTGCCATATCTAAATCATGTGCTATAGATTCATATTTTTTCAACTGTTCCACTTTAAGAGCTGAAGCAATCAACAAAATACAATCTGCGCCTAATGCTCTTGACTCATATACTTGATATTCATCAATAATAAAATCTTTTCTTAAGACAGGTAATAAACAATTATTTTTTACATTTTTTAAAAATTTTGGGTCCCCTTGAAAATATTCACGGTCTGTTAAAACGGAGATACATGCTGCCCCTCCTAATTCATAAGATTTAGCAATAGATTCTGGATCAAAATTTGATCTAATAACTCCCTTAGATGGGCTAGCTTTTTTAATTTCAGCTATAACAGCAGGTAAATTATCTTGGTGTTTTTTCTTAATTGAACCAATAAAATCTCTTGGTTTCGACATTTGATTAATTTCATCTTTTATCAAATCAATAGGCTTAATAGATTTTGCTTTAATAACTTCTGATACTTTTGTATCTAAAATTTTATCGAGTATATTAGTCATTTGATGAAGCTATCAATTGATTTAATTTTTCCATAGCCTTCCCTTGATCGATCATATCTTTAGCAATTAAAACGCCAGATTTTATATCGGAAGCTAATCCACTTATATAAATAGCAGCACCAGCATTTAAAAGTGTTATATCTCGAGCTACGTTTAATTTTCCATTCAAAATATCAAGAATCATTTTTTTAGAATGAGATGCATCTTCAACAACAATATTTTCTAAGCTTCCTTCTTTTAAATTAAACATTTTTGGATCAATAGTATATTCATTTATCACATTATTTTTTAGTTCAGCAATAAAAGTCTTTCCTGTTATCGAAATTTCATCCATTCCATCTTCACCATGAACTACTAGCACATGTTCACTCCCTAATTTTTTTAATACCTCTGCAAAAGTTAATGTTAATTCCTTGCTATAAACACCAATAATTTGTCTTTTAGCAGAAGCAGGATTTGTTAATGGGCCAAGCAAATTAAATATTGTTCTAACCTCTAATTCTTTCCTAACTGGTGCTACGTATTTCATTGCTGGATGATAATTTGGAGCAAACATAAAACCAATTCCAATGGCATCTACTAATTTACCTAAGCTTTTATGGTCTAAATTCACATTTACACCAAAAGTTTCTAGAACATCTGCACTTCCACACTTAGATGAGACTGATCTGCCTCCATGTTTTGCTACTTTTGCCCCAGCAGCAGCAGCCACAATTGCGCTTAAAGTTGACACATTAAATGTTTGCAAGCTATCTCCACCAGTACCGCAAGTATCTATAAGGTATTTACAATCTTTAATATTTACTTTATTAGAATGCTCACGCATAACTGATGCTGCACAAGCAATTTCATCTGAAGTTATTCCTTTAATTTGCAATGCAACAATACAACTGGCTATTTGAGCAGAACCTAATTCTCCAGCCATAATAAGATTCATTAAAGACTTCATCTCTGATGAAGATAAGTTTTCGCCTTTTAGTAAAGGATTTAAATAATTTTTAAATTGTTTAGCCATAATTTTTTAAAAAATTTAATAATAAATCATGTCCATATTGACTCAAAATTGATTCTGGATGAAATTGAACACCTTCAATAGGCATAGTTTTATGTTTAATACTCATAATTTCATCATCTTCGGTCCATGCTGTTATATCAAAACAATTAGGGCAAGAAATCTTTTCAACTACCAACGAATGATAACGAGTAGCAATAAATGGACTTTTAATGTCTTTAAATACTCCTTTATTAGTATGATGAATTTCAGAAGTTTTTCCATGCATAATTGTTTTTGCATGAATAATCTTACCTCCGAAGGCTTGTCCTATTGTTTGATGACCTAGACATACACCTAATATCGGCACCTTATCTTTAAAAAAATCAACTACTTCCAATGAAATACCTGCTTCTTTTGGAGTACATGGACCAGGAGATAAAACTATATATTGAGGACTTAGCTCTTTTATTTGATCAACAGTTATCTTATCATTTCTGTGAACCACAACCTCTTGTCCGAGCTCAGAAAAATACTGTACAAGATTGTAAGTAAAAGAATCATAATTATCTATCATTACTATCATTTTTTTTACTCGGTTAAGCCAGATTGAACTAGCTCTGATGCCTTTAAAATTGCCTTTGCTTTATTTTGTGTCTCTATCCATTCATTAGTAGGAATTGAATCAGCAACTATACCTGCTCCTGCTTGAACATAAAGCATATTATCTTTAATAACTGCAGTTCTAATTGCAATTGCAACATTCATATCCCCATCAAAACCTAAATAACCTACAGCGCCTGAATAAACTCCGCGCTTAGTAGATTCTAATTCATTAATAATTTCCATAGCTCTCACTTTTGGAGCTCCGCTAACAGTACCAGCTGGAAATGATGCTTTTAAAACATCAATTGCAGATAATTTGTTTTTTATAACGCCTTCTACATTCGAAACAATATGCATAACATGAGAATATCTCTCGATTATCATATTATCAGTAACATTTACAGTTCCTGTTTTAGACACTTTACCTACATCATTTCTGCCTAAATCCATTAATTGAACATGCTCTGCAATTTCTTTTGGATCTGCTAATAATTCTTTTTCAAATTGATTATCTTCAAATTCATCTATACCTCTCGGACGAGTTCCTGCAATTGGCCTTACAGTTACTTTTTTACCAACTAAAGTAACTAAAATTTCAGGTGACGCCCCAACTACATAGTGATCCCCCATATTATAAAAAAACATGTAAGGGGATGGATTTAAACTTCTCAAAGTGCGATATAAAGATAATGGGTTTGATTTAAAAGATCTGTTCATTCTTTGAGATATCACTACTTGCATGATATCTCCATCAAAAATATATTGCTTAGCTTTTGATACAGCCGCCTTAAATTCATCTTCTCCAAATTCTAAAGATACTTTTGATAAAATTTCTTTATCAGATTTTGGCTTTTCAAATGAAGCAAATGGTGAAGGGCCTGATTGTAATTTTTGTACTAATAATTGAAGATTTTTTATACCTGATTCATAAGAATCAGGAATAGCAGGATCAACATAATTAATAATAAATAACGTGCCAGATATATTATCAAATACCACAATCTCATCTGATAGCATTAATAAAATATCTGGTAAATTTAAACTATCTTTCACAAATTTCTTACATAGTTTTGGCTCAATATATTTAATAGTCTCATACCCAAAATAACCAGCGAGCCCGCCAGAATACCTTGGTAAGTCTAAATCAGTAGGAACCTTAAACCCTCCCATAAATTTATCAATAAAATCTAAAGGATTTTCATCATTTATTTCTTTTTTTACTTTTTCCCTCTCAATAATTAAAATTTTATTGTCACTTATTTCTATTCTTAGTTTAGAAGGTAAGCCAATTATTGAATATCTACCAAATTTATCTCCGCCTTCAACTGATTCTAATAAATAACTATATGGTTGATTTGCTAATTTTGCATAAACTGAAAGAGGAGTATCTAAATCTGCAAAACTTTCTAAAACTAAGGGGATTCTATTAAACCCTTGTTTTTTATATTCTTCAAATTGTTCTTTTGTGAGAGTGGTAAACATTTTCTTAATTTATTATAGATACAAGGTCTTTTAACATTTGATTTTTTGAAAATATTATTTTAGGAGTGGTGTCAAATAATGCTCCGTCTAGATCAAAAAAAATGCCTTTTATATTATTAAATTTTTTCAATTTAAGCTTTCGATAAGGAAGCTCTTAATGAGTTGACAACGGTATCATAACGATTTGGATCATCATCATTTGCAGCACCAAAAATTGCTGAACCAGCAACAAAAGTATCTGCCCCAGCCTTTGCAATTTCAGTAATATTATCCGCATTCACACCTCCATCAACTTCTAACCATATTTCACGTCCAGTTTTTTTAGTATAATTATCAATCTTTTTTCTAGTTATTCTAAGTTTATTTAAAGTTTCTTTGATAAATTTTTGACCTCCAAAACCTGGGTTAACTGACATTAATAAAACCATATCAATTTTATCCATAACGTGATCTAAATATTCTAAAGGTGTGGCTGGATTAAAAACCAAACCAGATTTACATCCACTATCTCTTACTAAAGACAGACTTCTATCAATGTGATCTGAGCCTTCTGGATGAAAAGTTATAATATTAGCGCCAGCTTTAGCAAAATCTGGAATAATTCTATCTACAGGCTTAACCATTAAATGAACATCAATAATAGCGTCAGTGACTGGTCTTATTGCTTCACATACTAATGGTCCAATTGTTAAATTAGGAACATAATGATTATCCATTACATCAAAATGAACAATGTCAGCGCCAGATGAAATCACATCATTTATTTCTTGTCCTAATTTTGAAAAATTAGCTGAGAGAATACTAGGGGCAATTCTAAATGTTTTTTCCATATGCTTATGATCCTAAAAAAATGTGTTAATTATTGTAAAATGCGTATTTTACCCCTTTTTAATTAATATTATAAAGTTAGCGAATTAAATTAAGATGAATTTAAATATTATAGGATTAAATCATAAGACTGCTCCTTTAAACTTAAGGGAAAGATTTGTTTTTCAATCAGACCAAATAAGCCATGCTCTTCTTGATCTTAAAAGCAAAAAAGTTAGTCAAGTTGCTATTCTCTCAACATGTAATAGAACTGAAATTTATTTTAATGGGCCAAAAGTAAAAATTATTTATCAATGGCTTGCAAATTATCATCATTTAAAATTAACACAATTAAAAAAACACCTGTATCACTATCAAAATAAATCTGCCTTAATTCATTCTTATAGAGTTGCTTCTGGATTAGATAGTATGATTCTTGGAGAAACACAAATTTTAGGACAAATGAAACAAGCATTTAAAATTGCCGAATATGCTGGAACACAAGGAAAATTTCTATCCTCCTTCTTTCAAACAGTTTTTTCAGCGGCTAAAGAAATAAGATCTCAAACTAATATTGGAACAAGTAATACAACTATAGCAACTACAATTGTCTCAATTTCAAAAAAAATATTTGGAGATATTTCCCAAAATAAAATAATTTTTGTCGGAGCAGGTGAAATGACAGAATTAATTGCTAAATATTTTAATAAGTATCGTCCAAAAAAAATTGTAATTGCTAATAGATCCATTCTTAGAGGAAACACTCTAGCGAAAAAAATTAATGGGGAAGCATGCCTTCTTGGAGAAATAAATGATCAGATACATAATTATGATGTTGTAATTAGTTGTACAGGTAGTCAATTACCTATTATTGGACTAGGAATGATTGAAAGAGCGATAAAAATAAGAAAACATAAGCCTATGCTATTAATTGATCTTGCAATTCCAAGAGATATTGAATCAGAAACTTCAAAATTAAATGATATCTTCTTGTACACTCTCGATGAGATTTCCGAAATTACACAACAAGGAATTGATAATCAAACTGATTCTATTAAAGATGCAGAAGCAATTATTGTAAAAAAAGTAAATGATTTTTTACAAAAAAATAATCAAAAAAAAGCTGCGCCAACAATAAAATCTCTGAGAAGTAAATTTGAAGAAAATAGATTAAAAGAAATTAATAAAGCAAAAAAACAATTAAAAAAAGGAAAATCTATTGACGAAATTTTAGAGTCACTTAGTAATAATTTATCGAATAAATTTTTACACCATCCAACAAAAGCATTAAGTGAATCTGCAGCAAATAAAACTAAAGAAATTTCAGACCTACTAAAAAAAATATATAACCTAAAAGAATAAATGATTATGAAATCATCAATGCAAAATAAATTAAGTGCTCTATCTAAAAGAATTCAAGAACTCAATAATGAGCTCAGTAAAGAAGATGCTACAAAAGATATGAAAAGATTTAAAAAAATATCTAAAGAACATTCGGATATATTGCCCATTGTCGATATTTATAACGAATATTTAAAATTTAATAAAGATATTTCAGACGCAAAAGAAATGCTTAATGACCCAGAAATGAAAATATTTGCCCAAGCAGAAATTGATTCAGGAAAAGAACATTTAGAAAATATTGAAGAACAATTACAAAAATTATTATTGCCTAAAGATCCTAATGATGAAAAAAATATTTTTCTTGAAATAAGAGCTGGTGCGGGAGGAGATGAGTCAGCATTATTTGTAGGAGATATTTTTAGAATGTATACGCGATATGTAGAAAGAATGCATTGGAAAATAGAAATAATTTCTACTAACGAAGCAGAGGTTGGAGGCTATAAAGAAGTTATTGCAAAAATTAATGGATTAGGAGCTTACTCAAAACTTAAATTTGAATCAGGAGGGCATCGAGTTCAAAGAGTTCCAGATACTGAAACTCAAGGACGCATCCATACTTCAGCCTGTACTGTTGCAATTTTACCTGAAGCAGATGAAATTAGTGATGTAGATATAAATCCAGCTGAAATCAGAATAGATACTTATCGCGCCTCAGGTGCAGGCGGTCAACATATTAATAAAACAGACTCTGCGGTTAGAATTACACATTTACCATCAGGTATTGTAGTTGAATGTCAGGATGATAGATCGCAACATAGAAATAAAGCTCAAGCGATGAGTATTTTAGCAGCTAAAATTAAAGATGGGCAAATACAAGAACAAGAATCAAAAATTGCTTCAGAAAGAAAAAGCCTCATTGGAAGCGGTGATAGAAGTGAACGAATAAGAACCTATAACTTTCCTCAAGGAAGAATTACAGATCATCGAATAAATTTAACGCTTTATAAAATTGACTTCATAATGGATGGTGATTTAAATGAACTAATTGAAGCCTTAAATTCTGAACATCAAGCAGACTTATTAGCGCAACTTGATGAAGATTAAAAAACATTATAAGAATTTATTTAGTTCTCCCTATGAGCCTATGATTATTCAAAAACTTTACTCGGAAATCAGTAAATTACTATCAGAAAATCTTAACCTTAATTTACGAGAAGCAAAATTAGAATCGAGGTTTATTCTTGAACAAACGCTAAAAGTAAATCATCAATATTTAATTAAAAATTCTAATCAACTTATTGAAACTAATAAATTTAAGCAAATAATGTCATATGTAATTCAAAGATTATCTTATAAACCTCTCGCATATGTTTTCAAAGAGTGGAAATTTTACGATATGAAGTTTTTTTTAACTAATAATGTCTTAATTCCACGACAAGATACTGAATTAGTTATTGATTTAATTCTTGAAAAATATCATAAACAAAAAAATATCGACATTCTTGATTTAGGAGCTGGATCAGGTGTAATTGGTATTGTTCTTGCAAATAAATTTAAAAATGCCAATGTTTTACTTAGTGATATTTCATCTGATGCTATTAATATTGCGAAAAAAAATATTTTATTTCACAAACTAAAAAATATATCAACGGTTAAAAGTGATTGGTTTACCAATATTGCTAATAAAAAATTTGATTTAATTATAAGTAACCCTCCTTATATTAATAAATCAGACTCTCATTTAAAAAATAAAGAATTACTTTTTGAACCAAAAGATGCATTAATTTCAGAGCAGGAAGGATATGCAGATATTATAAAAATAATAAAATTAAGCCCAAAATTCTTAAACTCGAATGGCGCT
>ERZ1046876.1206-NODE-1206-length-17348-cov-4.927022_pt1 | contig 17348 bp, 12 predicted proteins | sample MGYA00383094_ERZ1046876 | MGnify/ENA primary metagenome ERZ1046876 (study PRJEB29581, sample SAMEA5548364) | metagenome | biome: marine; feature: coastal; material: water | depth 50 m | study: Short-term variability in the microbial, nano- and picoplankton...
CTACGGCGATATACGAAGGACTTTTGAACATGACACATGGTCATAAAGTTTTAGAGATTGCCAAAGAAGCACAGCATGATAATAAGGTACAGAGGTATTTAAAGGATGAAGTATTAAAGCTCATCCAAGAACTAAAAGTTAGGAGTTGACCAATATGTTAGAAGTCATCAAACCATTGCTTGACAGCGATTTAGTAAATGAGGAAACAAGAGCACAAATTACTGAGGCTTGGGATGCCAAGTTATTAGAAATTCGTGAAGAAGTTACTCAGGATCTCCGCGAGGAGTTTGCTGGTCGTTACGAGCATGATAAACAAACTATGGTTGAGGCTCTCGATAAGATGGTTACGGAAAACCTAAGTGCTGAAATTGAGCAAGTAATTGCTGAAAAGAAAGCATTAGCAGAAGACCGTGTTAAATTAAACACAACAATGACTGAATCCGCTGAAAAGTTTAATACTTTCCTAGTTAAGAAATTAGCAGAAGAAATTAATGAACTAAGAAGCGACCGTAAGTCACAGTCTGCTACAATGGAAAAACTTGAAAAGTTTGTAATAGAAAACTTAGCATCTGAAATCACTGAATTCCACAAAGACAAGAAAGACGTTGTGGAAACTAAAGTGAGATTAGTTTCTGAGGCAAAAGATCAACTTGATACACTCAAGAAGAAATTTGTAGAAAAATCAAGCAAACTTGTCAAAGAAGCCGTAACTGGTACTTTGAGAGACGAACTAACTCAACTGAAAGAAGATATCAAACAGGCTCGTGAAAACAACTTTGGTCGCAAATTGTTTGAAACATTTGCCGCTGAATATTCTACTAGTTATTTGAACGAAAATCAAGTAATGAAAGAATTAGAAGCAGTAATTGTTACAAAAGACAAGCAATTAAAAGAAGCAACTGAGAAATCAGAAGCATCTGCTACAGAAGTTGAAGCTCAAAAGGCAAGAATTGGGCGAATTAACGAGGGTATCGAAAGAAAAGAAAAACTCAATGAATTAATGAAACCGTTAGCAAACAAGCAGGTTGAAGTAATGCAAAGTTTACTCGAAAGCGTCGCAACTGATAAGATACAATCAGCATACGACAAATATTTGCCAGCAGTACTAAAGGACGAGGCTCCAAAGAAAGAAGTTTTAGCGGAAGCTCGTAGAGAAGTTACTGGAAATAAAACTAAACACAGCCAAACCGCTGATGAAGGCAACATAGTTCTTCTTCAGAAATTGGCTGGAATGTAATTAAAAGGGAGACATAAAAATGTCAGATACATTAATTGAAAGCCGTTGGGATGATACTAAATCGGCCCTTATGGAAGGTTTAGACGGAAATTCTAAATCAACTATGAGTGTTGTTTTAGAGAATACCCGCTCATACTTAAAAGAGGCTGCAACTGCTGGCGCTACATCAGCCGGTAACGTTGCTACACTAAACCGTGTGATACTACCAGTAATCAGACGTGTTATGCCTACTGTTATCGCTAACGAAATCGTTGGTGTTCAACCTATGCAAGGTCCAGTAGGTCAAATTCATACACTAAGAGTCAGATATGCTGACACAACAACCGGTGGTGCTACAAACATCGCGGCTGGTGACGAAGCATTATCTCCGTTCAAGATTGCAGAATCTTACTCAGGTAACGACGCTAACCCAGGAGCAGGTGCTTCTACGGCTACGTTAGAAGGTGCCGCAGGTAAGAAATTGAACATTCAAATCTTAAAGCAACCAGTTGAAGCGAAAACTCGTAAATTATCAGCTCGTTGGACATTTGAATCAGCTCAAGATGCTCAATCTATGCACGGTATTGACGTTGAAGCAGAAATTATGGCCGCTTTGGCACAAGAAATTACTGCTGAGATCGACCAAGAAGTTTTAACTTCTTTAAGATCACTAGCGGCTACTGAAGAAACTTACAACCAATCGGCTGTAAGCGGTACTGCTACTTACGTTGGTGACGAACATGCGGCTCTGGCTGTATTGATCAACAGAACAGCAAATAAAATTGCTCAAAGAACTAGACGTGGTGCTGGTAACTGGGCTGTGGTTTCTCCACAAGCTCTTACAGTACTACAATCTGCTTCTACTTCAGCGTTCGCAAGAACAACTGAAGGAACTTTTGAAGCACCAACAAACAACAAGTTTGTAGGTACTTTGAATGGCGCTATGAAAATCTACGTAGACACTTATGCGGCTGATAACTCATCTGTATTAGTTGGTTACAAAGGTTCAAGCGAAGCGGACGCGGCTGCGTTCTATTGTCCATATGTTCCTCTAATGTCTTCAGGTGTTGTTTTAGACCCTGATACACTAGAGCCAGTAGTTGGTTTCATGACTAGATACGGTTATGTTGAATTAACTAACACAGCATCATCACTTGGTAATGCTGGTGACTACTTGGGCGAAATTGCTATGTCAAACATCTCGTTTGCTTAATAGTAACGAACTTTAGAAGTATTTAGAAAGGCGCTTAGGCGCCTTTCTTTTTGGCCAAAAAATCTCCAAAAATAAAATAAAAAAGGTTGACAACATAGCAAAAGTCTGTTATATTAGTAACATAGCAACAAAAGAATAATTAACTTTTGTTTATAGTGCTAGGAAGAGGCGTTTACCAGAGCGTCGAACTAGACTAGTTAGGGGTGGTACCCAGGTTCAAAGTTGAGAGACTGAGGATCACATCGCTCTACCGAGCGGAACTAGGTTCCCTGGTTTCAGATGGTATCTGTGTCATGGGGTTGTAGGTATAACCGAGTCCTACCTATTTTGCTTATCTTAGGGTTGTGCCTTAATACACACGTTTTTACTCACGGTAAAGTAAAAGAGAAAAGGTAAACTTCGTGTTTACCTTTTTTTATGATTAAATACTACTATGAGTAAGAATTTAATAACATACGGCGACCAATTAATAGCAAGTCCTGGACAATATAACGGGTTTAATGTAAAACCTGGAGAGCATTGGTGGGAGTTGTTAGGTAAAGATTTTGATAATGTTACGACATTACATAATCCATCAAAAGAACATACAATAGGTATTAGTCCGTTATTTTATGCTAGTACAATTTTAAAAAGTAATATAGATAATGGCTATAATGATTTTTTTATTAGTGTGATGCCTTCCTCAAATAGGTCATTACATTGGGATGTCACTGGCCCTATACATAACATCACAGACAGTCTAGGACCGCATATAACACACGAATATTGCGAATGGCAATCTAATTTTACATATGATATATTAAACAATTGGTCTCAGGATAAAAAGTGTTTAATTTTTATACAAGAAAGTCACAAGCAATCTACAGATAAATTAATTGTTATACCATATATAAACAGAGGCGACATAAATCAATTCTGGGGTTGGGTAATGGAGCAACATCCTGATTTGACAAATGTTGGATCATTTTACAAAGATTGTGCCCCAGATAGAAAACTAAATGCTTACGGTCATAAGTGTGTTTATGAGGTAGTAAGAAAGTATATTATTAGATAAATAGTATTGTCATAAATCGTGCCACAAATGGTGTGGACTTATGCGGAATTGACCCGCCGCGTATTACTTAAAACGTAACTTAGGAGAAAAAAATGGGACGTCCAGTAAATAAAAAACATTTTGGTGAAGTTGATACAGATTCAGGTAACATTAATGTTAACTGTAAAGTAGGTTCAAATGCGGCTTCAGTCCAAGGAATGATTAAATCACAAAGATCATCAAACAAATTTAATGTAGATGATAAAAAAGATGATTCAGGTAACGAAGGTGTTTGTACACTAGTTGATAAAGCATCTGAGCAATTAGCGGCAGATGAAATGTCTATTTCTGCTGTAATTAACGGTACTACAACTTATAAAAATATTAAAAAAATGTACAACAGAACTTGTACTGATTTTGCCGGTGTAAGATACACATGGTCTATTTCAGATGACTCTGCTGTTAACAAAATGACAATCGTTGCTATCTAATTCAGATAGGAAATTGTAATTCTAAATGACTGCTAATTACTATTGTTAGCAGTCATTTTTTTTGAAGGAACATAATGGAAAAAGCATTTGTAATTGGCAACGGTCAATCAAGATCGCATTTTGATTTAAATACATTAAGAGGTAAAGGAACTATATATGGATGTAATGCTTTATATAGAGATTTTCTTCCTGATCGGTTAATTGCTACAGATGACAAAATAAGAGAAGAAATAGAACTATCGGAAATTAATCCAGACGTCTTAGAAAATATTCCTGCTAAGATTCCTTTTTATACACGTAGGCCTGGAAATATTATTAAAACAAACTTAGAAAGACCTTGGCAAGAATATGATTACACTAATACACACAGTAGAAAAATAGAACATAATTCGGGTTATAGTAGCGGACCAGTTGCTTTAACTTATGCTGGATTCGAAGGGCATAGTTACATTTACTTTATGGGATTTGATTTAATGGGCATTGGTGATAGAGATAACGATATTAATAATATCTATTCTGGTACAAATGCTTACAAACCTGCCACAGCGGCCGCAACGTACTATATGAACTGGGTTGACCAAATTAGAAGAATAATGTTAGAATATTCAGATAGAAACTTTGCTAGAATTGGTGCTTTAAATAATTTTGTGCCAGAACAATGGAAAGAATGCTCAAATCACAGAGAAATTACGTTTGAACAGTTCGAAAAAGAAATAAATAATGTATAAGGATAATTAAAAATGGCAAAAATTTCAGAGAAAAGATTTGACGGACATTATAAGATCACTACTAGTGGTACAGATTCTAATGTCACAGTAACAACTCATTCACTTACAGTAGCAGGAAACCTTGTTGTTACAGGTGCCACTACAAGTGTTGAAACAACTAATTCTGTAATTTCTGATAACACTATTGTTTTAAACAAAGATGAAAGTGGTGCTGGAATTACAGCAACAACGGCTGGTATTGAAATCGAAAGAGGATCAGCAACAAATGTAACAATATTATATGATGATAGTATTGATAGTTTTACTTTTAAAGAAGGAAGTACATTAACAACAGTATCAGGCGGAACACCTACATCAGCAACACACTTAACTACAAAAGCATACGTTGATGCCGCAACAGGTTCTGGAATGACATTGTCAGGCTCAACTAATAATACTATTACAACAGTTACAGGAGCAAATGCTTTAATAGGTGAAGCAAATTTAACTTTTGATGGTTCAACGTTGGCAGTTACTGGAGCGGCAACAGTATCAACTACTCTAGATGTTACTGGAAATGTTACTACAGATGGCCTTTTGAGATTAACACAAACAACAGATCCAAGTGCGGTAAGCGGAAAATCATTAGTATATGCTAAAGCACCGGGCGGTGGAGGAACAGGAGTTTACGTTCAAGCACCATCAGGTTCGGCACAAGAAATGGTAAGTAAGAGTAAAGCAATCGTATACGGATTAATATTTTAGGAAAACAAAATGGCACTAGCAAAAGCAACTTTAGGAACAAGCATAACAGATGTTTATACGAGCGTTAATGACTCGGCAACTACATCGATATTTTTTACAAATGATAATGCTACAGCAAGAACTATTGACGTTCACCTTGTAGCAGGCGGTGGAGCCGCAGATGCTACAAATAGAATTATTAAAGAATTATCGATTAATGGCGGAGACACATATATTTTAAGTGCTGAAAAGATTGTATTATCAAATGGCGATAAAATACGAGCATTATGTTCTCATGCTACGTCAGTATATGCTACAGTTTCATACGTGGGTATTTAAAAATGGGGTATTTTTTAAAGGCTAAATCAACGGGAATTCCTACAGCATCTGGCACTACAGCAGAAAGATCTACAGCACCAGAAAAAGGAACGTTTCGTTTCAACGAAGACACAACAAGAATGGAATACTATGATGGTACTGCTTTTAGATCAGTAACACCACAAGGCTCGTTAGCAATGGGAATTGACACAGCAACTGGTAACGGATCAACAACAACGTTTACTAATTTTTTCACTACAGCACCAGCAGATGTAAAAAATGTTATTGTTGTAGTAGGTAACGTAGTACAAGAACCCACACAAGGTTATACAGTTTCAGGTAGAGATATTACATTTACATCAGCACCACCAAACACACATAGAATTTATGCTTTTGTAGGCTTTGATAGTACTACAACCAGCGTTTTATCTTAATTTTTCTAATCAGATAAATAATATTGTAGCAGAATTATCTGCTATATTATACCCGGGCTCACCCAGGAATGAATAGAGGTGGAGGAGATTAGATGGCGATTGGAAGAATTTCTGGTGCTATGCTTAAGGCAAATCTTGAGCGTTTAGGTACTGATTTAGCATTTGAAACAGATTTATTAAAACTTGATGTTACGAATGATCGTATAGGTATAAACACAGCCTCCCCCACTAAAAGTTTACAAGTAGATAATATTACCTTAGAAGGCAGATCAATCCGTGCGGTTGGTGGCGACTTAGATTTAGGTGCTGTTGAAGATATCACAATTACAGGTGGTGGCACAGATCAAGTATTAAAAACTGACGGATCAGGAAATTTATCTTGGACAAGTGTCTCAGGCGGCGGCCTAGTAACAGGTAGAGACGTTACATTGAGTCACCCAGACGACAGTACATTGTATCCAACAGGTGCTATTAGAACTTGGGCAGACACTACTAATGTTAGTACAGCAATTGACGACTTAAACGAATTATCAAATAACATTATTAATAATACTGCGGTATCAAATGTTGACTTTACAGCAGACGTTACAACAGGCGGTGCTGGTTTAACTGTAACACTTACAATTTCAGCAGACGGAAATCCTACAAGATATGATATTGACTGGGGTACTGGAGAAACAGCAACAACTAATACAACAGATTCAACTCCTTCGCACACTTACAATTCAAATACCAATTCACCTTTTACTGTTACAGTAACAGCAAAGCATCATCAAGGTGTAGGAACAGGTTCTACAAATACTAAAACAAGAGTAGGCTATATTATTCTATTTACAGCAACTCCTGTTACAGGGTTTGCCGCATACTTGTCATCAAGTGGCGGATCACCAGTTACACAATGGGACGATGGTGCTACAGTTTACTTCCAAAATAACACAACAAATACAAGCGGAGCAACAATCCAATATACTTGGGATTGGGGCGATAGTGAATCCGACAATGTTATTAGTGCTGATTCATCAGCAGGCGGATCAGGTGGAGCAAGATTGGCTCACACGTTTACAGCGAGTAACGAACAAGAACAAACAAGAACAGTAAGGTTGACACTTGACAGTCACAGTACAGCGTTGCCAAGTGATACACCGACATTTAATCAAATAGCAAACAAAATTTACGATACCCATACGCCGACTGTTACATTAAATGATAACAGTGGAATTAACGAAATAGGAACAAGCGGACATCCTGTAACATTTACAAACACTACAGAAAATACAATTGGTTCTCACTCTACATACGGAATTCAATACAGATACACATGGGGTGACGGAACATCTAATACTACTGTTAATGTTGGCAGTGGAGCCGCAGGTGACACTGGTGGAACAATTGGCCATACTTACACATTAAGCAACAGTAATCAAAATTCAGGAACGGCTGTAGACTACACAGGTAAGTTAGAAGTTCTAAGTGATCATGCTAGTTCGCCATTTAGTAGTTCAAACTTTACAGTACACGTTGAACCAGATATGAGAGCAAGTGCTACAGGTTCGGCTGTAACAGTAAGTAATCGTTCAGGCGATAACCAATATGACTTGTATGACTTTACAGATTTAAGTGGTAATAACAGAGCATTAGTAACAGTATCTAATGCTGTAAGTCCTACAGTAAGTTCGCCAGCCGCTAGTTATACATTTAACTGGGCTGATGGAAGTTCAAATGATACTCCTACAGAAAATGGATCATCAGCAGGTACAGTAGGAAATGCTATAACTCATAACTATGCTGGAAAATCAACAGGAAATTATAATTTAAATCTTAGTGTAAGTGCTACACCGGACATAACAGCACAGACGGATTCTTATACAGGAATAACATTCCAAATGAATAGTGTTCCTGCCGCACCGGCAAACTTGAGTAGTAAGACTATTTCAATGTCAACTGGAAGTACAGGAAGTTCTCCTCGCTTAGCCTCTGGTGCTACTGATAGATCGGGCGGAAACATTCCAACACAAGGAACAAGTGTAACAAGATATACAGGCACAGGAACTGTTCAAACAACTGTGGCAAACGACGCCTATAACAGTTTTACAGGAACTCTTACAGCATTGGTTAATAATGGTGCTAGTGGAACAAAAGTATTTTCATCTTCAACGGGAGAAACAGGAACATTTACAAGTCTTGTTGTTACTTCTGAAGGTGATGCCCATAATGAAATATCATCAAGTACATATCCTAGTAATTTCTATCAAGTGTTTAGTTCTAGGGTAAGTCATAGTTTAGGTGGGTTAAGTAAAGGTTATAATGATTTAGGATTAAGCCATAGTGCCACTGGTGCTACAAACAAGCCTGGATTTGTTTTAGATGATTTAACTTCTACACCATCTACAACAATAGGAGCAATATCCGGTGGAATAGATGGTGTCTTTAGATACATTTCAGGAGTACCATATTACAATTCCGGTTCTCCTAGTTTAAATATTACAGGAACAACTGTATCAAACTTAGTAGGACAAACTTATAGAAATACAACATCACCTCATGAAGTTGATCCTTTATCAAACGACGAATCAACAAGTGGTAATGTTATTAATAATAGCAATTTTACCTATGCTAACATGGATGGGTCATCTACATTTTTAAGTTCAGGTATACCATTAGCAGATACTGGAGTAGGTGGTGCTTATACTTTAGGTGTTATTGCTGTACCTATTACAGGAAGTTCAGTTAGGGCAGTACAAACAATTAGAGCAAGAAGTACAAACGTTAATGGCACAGGTAGTTATAGTAACGGTTCAACTAAAATACAAGTACATACAGCAACGCCAAATGGTGTTATAGAAAGTGCGATACCAGTTTCGGATAGTTTAGGTAACGGAAGTACCCATACTGATAATGGTGTAAGAATTACAGGCTTTGGTGCGGCAAGCGACACGCCTAGTTTCACAGGAAGTACAAATTATTATACAGCAAATGCTTGGACCGGAAGTCAAACAGTAGCAGGAACACAAGAAGCAATTACACGTTGGGGAACAATAAAACACTTTACAACAGATCTAAGTTCTGGATACTTACCAGCAGGCCCTGATTTAAATTCAGGAAGAAGTGGAACACAATATTATACTTTTGCTTTCCGTAGAACACCAGCGGCAAACTTTAAATTTAAGTTTAGCGGAAAATTGTCAGGTGTCTTTATTGCGGCGCCGGGCTCTGCTATTGATAGTGCTAGTGGGTTAAGTGGTTGGCTAAGTGCTACAGATACTTACGCTGGTTCAGGTGTACCAGGTAGTAATACAGGAGCAGGCGGTAACGGATCAAATGGTTGTGCTAATACTCCAGGAGATAGAGTACCTACAGGTTCAACAGTATCAAATGATAGTAGTACACTAACACTTGGTTCTGAGAATATGGCTAACACTACAGGTAATACTATCTTAGTTAGAATTAAATTAGTAAGTGGTGATTCGATAACTGCTTTAGAAATTGAGGATGCTTAAAGATGGCAATTACTGACAGTAAAAAAGTAGACTATCTTTGGAAGAAGCTCGGTTACGGTGCTACTAAAACTGATACTAATGCGGCCAAGAAAGCACCTAACGAAGCCATAGCATCTCCTTTACTATTAAGAGGCGACAAGGTTTGGCAACAAGCAAGTGATATACCGGCTGTTATGCCTGGATCAAATACGGCAGTAGTAACAGTTTATACTACTAGTGCTCCAGATGAATGTACTAATGACGGAACAGCAACAGCAAATAGAACTTGGAAAACAGGATTAACAGATTGGATACCACCTGAGATAGGTTCAACATATCAGTTAAAAGTTTATATACATACTACCGGCAATGCTGGATCGGCCGCAAGTGGCGGAACTCAAGTATTTGCTACAGGTTCTGGAAACGATGACGAATGGTTCTTTGATTACCAATCCGGCGTTGTACATTTTATTGGTGCTAACTTACCAAACGGTGTTTCATTCTCAGGAAAATCAGTTTATGTATCAGGAGCAAGATATACAGGAACATTTGGTGTAGGCGGAGCAAGTAGTTCATTAGGAAACTTAACAGCAGACGATACTACATTATTAACACCAACTAACTCTCATTTAGTACTTGAGCCTCAAGGCACAGGTATTGTTAAAATTAATACCACTAGTTCTATGTTGTTACCTGTTGGTACTACAGCACAACGACCTGGCTCGCCCACTGAAGGTGAGATTAGATATAACTCAACTTTAGATCAAGTTGAAGTTTATAAAAATACTGCTTGGGAACGAGTAGGAGATCCAGACTCAGCAACATTAACTAATGATACATTTGATGGCGATGGTAGTGATACAACATTTACATTAAGTAGTACTGCCTCAACTAATACTGTAATTGTTACATTAAATGGTGTGGTACAAGTACCAACAACAGATTATGCTGTAAGTGGCACAACACTAACCTTTACAACAGCACCAGCAGTAGGTGACAAAATTAGTGTAAAAATATTCTCAAGTATAACACATTTAGACACAATCCAAGATGCTGATGCTGACACAAAAATAGAAGTAGAACGTACAGCAGACGTTGATACTGTTCATATAAAAGTAGCAGGAACAGACAGGATAACAGTAACAAGTACAGCAACAACAATAAGTGGTCTTGCTTATAATGTACAAAATATCTCTGGACCAGGAGCAATAAGTTTAACAGAAACAGCCACATTACTAACAACAACTGGTGCTAATGCTTATACACTAGCAAATGGTACAGAAGGACAGATTAAAGTAATCTCATTGAAAGTAGACGGTGGCAATGCTACTGTTACTCCAACTAACTTTGTAAACGGAACAAATATTGTATTCAACAATATTGAGGACACTATTACACTACTTTATCAATCCACTGGTTGGGTGGTATTAGCCCGTCAAAATGCTACTGTAAACTAAGGTAAATCTACGTAGATTTCTAACTACATACATTACTTTTTCCAAAACTTGATAAATAACATTACAAAGAAACCTTACAATCTTTAAATATAAAAGGAGTTGTGGAAATGGCTGTAACTAGAATAAAAACGAACCAGATTACCGACTTAGCAGTATCAACGGCAAAAATTGCGAATAACGCAATTACGGCTGGTAAACTTGCTGATTCGATTACATATGGTTCGAACTTAACAATATCTGGTAACTTAACGGTCTCAGGAACTACTACTACGGTAAACAGTACGAATACTACAGTAGCAGATCCTTTAATGGTACTATCTTCTGGAGCAACAGGCTCTGGAGCAGTTGACTCTGGAATGGTCACAGAACGTGGTGACGATACAAACGTGTTTATTGGTTGGGACGAAAGTGCCGATCAATTCGTTGTAGCGACTACTTCGGAAACTGGATCAACAGCAGGTAACATTACCATTTCAGCGTATTCGGCCTTACAGGCAGGATCGTTGATCGTTGACAATACCACTCTTGATGCTAATGGAATTACTACTAGCTCAGGAGACTTTACAATAAATCCGAACGGAAATCTAGCATTAGGCGCCAATAGAATTACTGGCGTTGCTGATCCAAGTTCGGCTCAAGACGCGGCAACTAAGGCTTATGTTGATTCAGCAACAGGAACAACAGCACGTCTTGTAGAAGGAAATACAACCGTAACAGTAAGCGATAGTGGAACAGGTTCAGTAGCAATGGAACTTGATTCAACTACAGTTTTTACTGCTTCGGCGTCAGAAGTAACTTTAGCATCTGCTAAAATTTCTGATTTAACAAATAACAGAGTACTAGTCGCAGGTACGGCCGGTGTTGTCGAAGATGACGCTAACCTACACTTTGATGGTACTACGTTCGCAGTTGGTGACGGCAGTGAATTCGCTGTAGTGGCGGCAAGTGGTAATACTACTGTCGGCGGTACATTAGACGTAACTGGCGTAACAAACTTTAACAATACTACTGCTTCATCTAGTAAAACCACAGGTGGTGTTATTTTTGATGGCGGTATTGGTGTTGCTGAAGACATTTATACAGGCGGACAAATAGTAACTGAAGGTGCTTTAGACGTTGGTGGTAACTTTACAGCAAGTGCGGCAGGTGCCGTAGTTGTTGGAACTACTTTAAACGTAACAGGTATCTCAAACTTTAACGCTACTACATCATCAACTAGTAATACTACTGGTGCTGTAATCGTTGATGGTGGTTTAGGTCTTGCTGAGAACTTACACATGGGTGGTTCTTTAGACGTAGATACTAACATTACAGTTGCTGGAACATCTACTTTAAATGGTGCTGTAACTTTAGGTGACGCTGTTGGCGACGCTATTACTGTAAACGGTACTATTGGTTCTGACATCTTAATGTCACAATCAAGTGGTTCAAAACCAGATATCCAACTTAAGAATACTAACGCTGACGCTGAAGGCGGAAGAATACACTTCCTTAAGGATAGTGCTTCTGCGGCAGATGGCGACAACTTAGGTTCTATTGCTTGGACAGGTGATGACGATGGCGGTAATGCTACACAGTTTGCTGAAATATTTGGAACTTCGGTTGCTATAGCAGACGGATCAGAAGATGGTGCTATTAAATTAAATGCGGCAGTCGGCGGAACAGCAACTGATATTTTAACAGTTGGTGCTACAGCGGCAGGTGCGTTACAAATGAGAGCTCACAGTTCATATACTCCAGCAGATAACTTAGACTTGGCTACAAAAACTTATGTAGACAATACGGTTTCTGCGGCAGGCGATACTATTGTTAAACTTAACTCTAGTGTTGTTGTAACTGATACTGGTTCAGACGGTAAGATTACGTTTACAAACGACGGTGTAGAAGTTGGTAGTTTTGACTCAGCGGTATTTACTGCGGCTGATTTATCAATTACTGGAAGCACACTTGCTTCAAGTGGTTCTGATGTTACGGTTGGCGACAACCTAATTGTTACTGGTAACTTAACAGTTAACGGTACAACATCAACTACAAACTCAACAACTGTAACAATTGACGATCCGATCTTTACATTAGGTGGCGATTCTGCTCCTGGTAGTGATGATGGTAAAGACAGAGGTATTGAATTTAGATATTATGACGGAAGTGCTAAACTTGGCTTCTTTGGTTATGATAACTCAGCAGATGCTTTTGTTTATATGACAGGCGTTACAAACACTTCAGAAGTAATGAGTGGAACAGCAGGTAATATTGTTGTTGGCTCTGTAACTTCTGGTGCTTTAACAGACGGTCGTGTTGTAACAGCAGGTGCTTCAGGTTTACTTGAAGACGGCGCTGGATTTACTTACGATGGAACTAACGTAACTACTACTGGACAGTACATTGGTGCTGGTTTAGATATTAGTGGCGCTGGTGATGTTGCTGGTGACTTTAGTGTTGGTACTAACAAATTTAACGTTGCTACAGCAACTGGTAATACAGTAGTTGGCGGAACTTTAAGTTCAACAGGTATCATTACTGCGTCAGCGACAACTGGTTCTACTTCTAACACTTCAGGTTCTGTTGTTGTTGGTGGTGGTTTAGGTGTTGCTCAAAACTTACACATGGGTGGACTATTAGATGTTGATGGCGCGGCTACGGTTGGCGGACAATTAACAGTTACTGGTTCTACAGCAATTAACGGTGCTTTAACAGTTGCTTCATCACAAACAATCTCAATGGGAGCAAACAAAGTAACTAACGTTGCGGCTCCGGTTGCGTCTACTGATGCGGCTACTAAGGCATATGTTGACTCTGCGGCAGGTGAAGTTACAAGACTAGTACAACTAAACTCAAGTGCTACTATTAGCGACACTGGATCGAATGGTGCTTTTGCTGTTGAACTTGATTCAACTACAGCATTATCGGCTACTTCGGCTGGTGTTACAATGAACTCTGCTACAGTATCTGACTTGACTAACAATAGAATTACTATTGCTGGTACAGCCGGTGCTTTAGAAGATGATGCTAACTTAACATTTGACGGAACAACATTTAGTGTTTCTTCAAGTTTCACAGTTGCTCATGCTAGTGGTAATACAGCAGTTGGTGGTACATTAGACGTAACTGGTAAAGTTACAGCGGCGGCGGCCCTAGAAGTTGACGGCGAGGCTACATTAGCCAGTGCTGTAATTGAAGACTTAACTAGTGGACGTGTTGTAACAGCAGGTACAAGTGGTGCTATCCAAGATAGTGCTAACTTAACATTTGATGGTACTACATTAACAACTACAGCAGTTGCGGTTGACAACTTGACAATGGACGGTAATACTATAGCGTCTACAAGTGGTAAACTAATAATCGCAGGTGTTGCAGGACAAGAGATTGTCGTTAACGAAGCAAGTGCTGATGTTGACGTCAGAATTGAATCAGACAATGATGCTAACGCTTTCTTTGTACAAGGTTCAACTGGTAACGTAGGTTTAGGAACGGCTTCGCCAACTACTGATGCTACATTACACATCTCTGCTACTGACTCTATGATTATACCGGTAGGTACAACTGGACAACGTCCAGGATCACCTGCTACAGGTATGTATAGATTCAACACTACTACAGGTACACAAGAAATATATACTGGTTCTGAATGGAACGCTGGTGCTGACTTTACAGTTATGACAGCAGATGCATTCTCCGGTAATGATTCTACTACCGCATTTACACTAAGTTCAGCAGGAACTACTTCTACAACATTGGTATCAATCAATGGTGTGGTACAAATTCCTACTACTGCTTACGCTGTAAGTGGAACAACACTAACGTTCACAGAAGCACCTGCTACTGGTGATGCCATTGATGCTAGAGTATTAACTACTACATCAACTATCACTGCTATGCAAGACGCTGATGCGGACACTAGCATTAATGTAGAGCCAACTGCTGACGCTGACGAAATTCAGTTCAAAGTTGCTGGTACATCTATTGCTAAATTTACAAGTGCTGGTCTTATACCAAACGTTAACTCCAACGGAACAACAGGACATGACTTGGGTGCCTCAAACGCTCAATGGAAAGACTTGTATGTATCCTCTGGATCATTATACGTTAATGGTAAACAAGTACTACAAGATGATAGTGGTACAATTACTATGGGTACTGATGCTAACCAAAACCTAAGTGTTAATGGTGGTTCAGGTTCAGGTAAATTACAACTATCTGCTGGTGCTGGAATTGAAATTAATAGAGTCGCTACTATGGGCTCTGGTGTAACATTGTCTGCTCATGCTGATAACTCAGCAACGGGTGTACTTTTACCATCAGGTTCTAAGTCTGGTAACGTTACAGTTATTGGAAACTCTGTTAAGAATGATGTTACTAACGAAAACTTAGTACTTGCATCAAACGGTTCTGGAATCATTCAATTGAATGATGACGCTACTTGTACAGGAAACATGATTGTTTCAGGTAACTTAACTGTAAACGGTTCAACAACAACTGTTAGTTCAACTAACACAACTGTTGAAGATCCATTACAAATTTGGGCTACTGGACAGTCTGGTACTCCTGCTTTTGATAGTGGTTGGGTTGTAGAACGTGGATCAAGTGCTAATGTTGGAATGATTTGGGACGAAAGTGCTGATCAATTCGCGGCAATTAACACTTCTGAAGACGGTACTACAGCAGGCAACGTAACTATCACATCATATGCGAATATGAGAGTAGACACACTAACTGGTACAGCAACATCGGCACAATACGCTGACTTGGCTGAGTGCTATGCGGCAGATGCCGAATATGCGCCTGGTACAGTTGTACACTTTGGTGGAAGCCATGAAGTATCACTATGTGATATGGATGCTTGTAAAACAGTCGCAGGTGTTGTTACATCTAATCCTGCTTACTTAATGAACGCTGAAATGGAAGCAGAGCACAAGTGTTCTGTAGCATTAGTTGGTAGAGTTCCTTGTAAAGTTACAGGATCTGTCAAAAAAGGCGACATGATGGTAAGTGACGGAAACGGTGGAGCAAGAGCTGAAGAAGATCCGAAGATGGGCCAAGTAATTGGTAAAGCATTAGAAGATCACGAAGGCGAAGGTACTATTGAAGTAGTTGTTGGCAGAATGTAAGCAAACAATTTACTAAAATACTTAAAGGGCGGCTTAGGTCGCCCTTTTTTATGACCAATAAATACTTGACCAATATGGTTAGGTAATAAGTAAGAGTATGCTAGGAAAGAACAGTGACGAGTATGACGGTGAGTTTTTTATAACATCAGTCAGATACGAAAATAACCAACGTAAAGAAACAAGAGAATGGATACCACGCACGGTATACAATGACACTCATATGGGTGTTGCGGTGTGTATTGGTAACGGGGAATCTAGAAATAAATTTAACATAAATTTATTATCCGGACACCGAGGCGGAGTATTAGGATCTATGGCCGCTCAAACTTACGGCTGTAATGCTTTGTCTAGAGGATTCCAATGTGATTTTTTAATTGCTACAGGAAAAGATCTTACAGAAGAAGTAGCCAATAGCACAGAATATTCAGACATTCCTTATGCCCAAGAAAGAATTGTGTATTCTACAGCACCAAATTGTTTAGCACATCCAGGAAAATTTCATTTAGTTCCATACAATGTACAAATGAATGCTGGAGCAATGGCAGTATACATGGCATGTTTTGATAAACATCGAAGTATATATATGTTAGGCTATGAGGGACAAAAAGGCGGCGAAGGTTATAATGCTAATATGTTTGCTGGCACACCTGGATACATGCCACAGAATCATACAGTATCAAGTGAAAAATGGGAAGCAAACATGTGTCAAATATTTGGAGCATATCCTGATATATCGTTTACCATAGTTGACAATAACGTTAACGGATATCCTGATACTTACAAATGGTATAAAAATGTTCGTTATCTCACATACAGAGAATTTATTCAAGAGTTAGATATAGGCTCTTTTAAACACTAATATAGTGATTAACTAGAGTTTTTAATTTATCATTAATAGCATCAATATTAAGAGTATTAAATAATCCAGGGTGTAATGGCTTTGGAAAATGATCTACATCTACCCAAGAATAACCTACATGTTCGTCATTTAATACAGGGATAAATTCATCTTCAACTATATTAACAAACGTTTCGTATATAAATTTATTTTTTTTATGAGTGAATTTTTCTATTGGTATAGTTTTAACAATATCAGGCAACGAACCTAGTTCTTCTGTTATTTCTCTACACATAGCCTCATAAACAGTTTCGCC
>ERZ1046876.1213-NODE-1213-length-17274-cov-5.686451_pt1 | contig 17274 bp, 14 predicted proteins | sample MGYA00383094_ERZ1046876 | MGnify/ENA primary metagenome ERZ1046876 (study PRJEB29581, sample SAMEA5548364) | metagenome | biome: marine; feature: coastal; material: water | depth 50 m | study: Short-term variability in the microbial, nano- and picoplankton...
GGGTCCGGCCCGGTGGTGGTGGAGTTCGAATCGGTGGGATTCGCCCACCCCGATGGCCTGGACGTGCTCGGCGACCTCGAACTGCGGCTGGAACCCGGCGAGTCGGTGGCCCTGGTGGGCGCCACGGGCTCGGGCAAGAGCACCCTGGTGGCCCTGCTGGCCGGTCTGGTGCCCCCGACCGACGGTGAGGTCCGCATCGGTGGCCAGGCCACCACCACGCTGGGTCCCGAGGGGGTGGCCGTCTCGGTGGCCACCGTTCTCCAGGAGACGTTCCTGTTCGCCGACACGGTCCGGGCCAACCTGACGTTGGGACGTGAGGTCGCCGACGATGAGCTGGCGGCCGCTCTGGACGCCGCGTCGGCCGCCGGCTTCGTGTCCGCCCTGACCGAGGGCCTCGACACGATGGTCGGTGAGCGGGGGGTGACCCTTTCCGGTGGCCAGCGGCAACGTCTGGCCATTGCCCGGGCCCTGTTGCGACGCCCCGCCGTGCTGGTGCTCGACGATGCCACCTCGGCGGTCGACCCGGTGGTCGAGGCGGGCATCCTGGCCGCCCTGCGTCGACCCGCAGATCAGGAGGCATCCTCGGGGGAGCGGCCGACCCTTCTGGTGGTGGCCCATCGACTGGCCACCATCCGCCTCGCTGACCGGGTGTTGTTCCTCGATGGCGGCCGGATCGCCGCGTCGGGTACCCACGAGGAACTCCTCGAAGTGGAGGGCTACGCCGCCCTGGCCCGGGCCTACGAACTTGCGGGGGGAAAGGCGTGAGCGACACCGATCCCCGCCGTATCGAGGGCGTGAGCGCCCTGTCGGTGCTTCGCCGCGGCATGGCGGCCTCGCCCGAACTGCGGGTCGGGCTCCCCCAGACGGTGGCCATGGCCATGTCGGTGGCCGGCGGAAAGTTGCTGGTCCCCCTGCTGATCCAGGCCGTGATGGACCTGTCGATCACTTCCGACGGCGTGCACATGGGCCGGGCGGTGGCCATGTGCCTCGGGGCCACAGTGCTGGTGGTGGCCAGCATCCAGTTGGGGAAGGTGACCTACTTCCGCCTCGTGAGCACCGCCGAGAACGTCCTGCTGGGCCTACGGGTCCGCACCTTCGAGCACCTCCACCGGCTGAGCCTGGCCGAGCACACGGCATCCCGGAAGGGCGTGCTGACCGCCCGGGTGACCAGCGACGTGGAGACGCTCACCCAGTTCGCCCAGTGGGGAGCCATTGCCTGGATCATCGATTCGGTGCAGATCGTGACCGTGCTGATCATCATGGCCATCTACTCGTGGCAGCTCACGGTGGTCGTCCTGATCCTCCACCTGCCGCTGCTGCCCATCCTGCGGTGGATGCAGTCCCGTCAGTTGGTGGCCTATGAGGAGCTCCGCACCCGGGTGTCGGACACGCTCGGTGTGGTCTCCGAATCGGTCCACGGTGTCGAGGTGGTTCGGGCCTACGCACACCGTGAACCCATGCGGCGCCGGGTGCGGGCGGCCATCGAAGCCCAGTTCGACCAGCAGATGACGGCGGCCCGGTACTTCTCGCTGATCCTGCCGTTGAGCGACGTGTTCGGCGTGACGGCCATCGCGGCGGTCATCGGTGCCGGCGTGTGGTGGGGCGACGCGTGGGGCGTGAGCGCAGGCCAGTTGGTGGCCTTCATCTTCCTGTGCAACCTGCTGGTGGCGCCCATCAGCGAACTGGGCGAGGTGCTGGACCAGACCCAGACGGCGTTGGCCGGCTGGTGGAAGATCCTCGACGTGCTCGACACCGAGGTCGACCTGATCGACCCGTCCACACCGTTGTCGTTGCCCGTGGGGGCGCTCGCCATCCGGGCCGAGGCGGTGGAGTTCCGCTACCGGACCGGTGGCCCGGTGCTCCACGGGATCGACGTCGAGCTGGCCGCCGGCGCGTCGGTGGCCGTGGTGGGTGAGACCGGGTCGGGCAAGACCACGTTCGCCCGCCTGCTGACCCGTCTGGCCGACCCCACGGGGGGCCGGATGCTGGTTGGTGGGGTGGACCTCCGTGACGCCTCACCGGACGACCGCCGTCGCTCCATCCGGATGGTGCCCCAGGACGGCTTCCTGTTCGACACGTCGGTCGCCGAGAACATCCGGTACGGACGGGTGGGTGCCACCGATGACGACGTGGCCGGGGCGGTCGAGGCCCTGGGGTTGACGGCATGGGTGGCCGGTCTGGCCGACGGGATCCACACCCGGGTGGGTGAGCGGGGCGAGGGACTGTCGGTCGGTGAACGCCAACTGGTGGCCCTGGCCCGGGCGCAACTGGCCGACCCGGGACTGCTGGTGCTCGACGAGGCCACCTCGGCGGTGGATCCGGAAACCGAGACCACACTGGAGCGGGCCATGGAGCGGCTGGCTGCCGGACGGACCACGGTCAGCGTGGCCCACCGGTTGTCGACCGCCGAGCGGTCCGACCTGGTCCTGGTGTTCGACGACGGGCGGATCGCCGAGTCGGGACCCCACACCGAACTGGTGGAGCGGGGTGGGATCTACACCGGCCTGTACGCCTCGTGGCTGGGTGGGACCCGGCATCGGTACTGATGGCCACACCGGCTGATCCGATCGATCCGGTGGTCGGCCGGACGGCTGCCGAGTGGGACGACCTGGTGGCCGACCTGCCGGAGATCACCGCCTGGCCGCTGGACGGACCGATCGTGCTGGTGGCCCCCCATCCCGACGATGAACTCCTGGCCACCGGAGCCACGCTGGCCGCCGCATCCGACGCCGGGACGGAGATCCGGGTGCTGGCCGCCACCGATGGTGAGATGTCCCATCCGTACCTGTCCGACACCGGTCGCCGGGATCTGGTGGAGCGACGCCTGACCGAGACCGGGGCGGCCTACGCCGCGGCGGGGATCCGGGCCAGCCGGACGAGGCTGTCGCTGCCCGACTTCGGCGCCGACGCGGATGCCGACGGGTGGGGTGCCGCCCTGGCTGCCGGCCTCGCACCGCTGCTGACCGATGCCGCCGTCTGCCTGGCGCCCTGGGGGTCGGACGGCCACCCCGACCATGACGTGTGCGGGCGCGTGGCGGCCGCCGTAGCCGCCGAGGCCGGCGTCCCGCTGGTGTCGTTTCCGGTCTGGTCGTGGAACTGGGACGACCCGGCCACCCCCCGCATCCCCTTCCATCGGGCAGCCCGGTTCGATCTGGACGGGGTACCGGGAGCCGACCTACGGGACAGGAAGCGGGCGGGGATCGCCGCTTACGCCAGCCAGGTCCGACCGGAGGACGGACGCAGGCCGGTCCTCCCGGAGGCGTTCCTGGCCCACTTCCGCCGGGCGTCCGAGGTGTTCCTGCTCCCGGACCTGAGCCGCGTGTCACCCGGGCGCGGTGGGGACGGCCCGGGAACCGGTCGGTAGCCTCGAACCTGCCCCCCCAGAAACAGGAGCCCATCGTGAGCGCCACCCCCGTTCGAGTCGCCGTCACCGGCGCAGCCGGCCAGATCGGCTACAGCCTCGTCTTCCGCATCGCCAGTGGTGCGCTGCTGGGTCCCGACCAGCCGGTCATCCTGCAGATGCTGGAGATCCCGCCGGCCATGGGCGCGCTGGACGGCGTGGCCATGGAACTCGACGACTGCGCCTTCCCGCTGCTGACCGACATGGTGATGAGCGACGACCCGGGTACCGCCTTCGAGGGTGCCGACGTGGCACTGCTCGTCGGCTCCCGTCCCCGCAGCGCGGGCATGGAGCGCCAGGACCTGCTGGAGGCCAACGGGGCCATCTTCACCGTGCAGGGCCGGGCCCTGAACGACCATGCCTCCGACGATCTCAAGGTCCTGGTGGTCGGTAACCCGGCCAACACCAACTGCCTGATCGCCATGAACAGTGCGCCGGACGTTCCCGACGATCGCTTCACCGCCATGATGCGCCTTGACCACAACCGGGCCATGACCCAGGTGGCCCAGAAGGCGGGCGTGGCGGTGACCGACGTGTCCCGGATGACCATCTGGGGCAACCACTCGGCCACCCAGTACCCGGACCTGTTCCACTGCGAGGTGGGCGGTCAGTCCGCGGCGGCCGTCATCGACGATCAGGCATGGCTGGAGGGCGAGTTCATTCCCACCGTGCAGCAGCGTGGTGCGGCCATCATCGAGGCCCGGGGCGCGTCGAGCGCCGCGTCGGCGGCCAACGCGGCCATTGACCACGTGCACGACTGGGTGCTGGGCACCGACGATGGTGACTGGGTGAGCATGGGCGTGCCGTCCGACGGCAGCTACGGCGTGTCCGAGGGCCTGCTCTGCGGCCTGCCCGCCACGTGCGCCGACGGCCGCTGGTCGGTGGTGCAGGGCCTGGAACTCGATGAGTTCTCCCGTGCCCGGATCGACGCCTCGGTGGCCGAGTTGGAGTCTGAGCGTGAGATGGTCCGGGGTCTCGGCCTGATCTAGGTCGGGTGCCCGGCCTGTTTCTGTGACGGGCCTGTTTCTGTGACGGGTCTGCTCCCGGAGCAGACCAGTGTCAGCAGCCGGCGAACAGGTCGCCCAGGTCGTCGAGAAGTTCCCGTGCGGCGACCAGCGTCCGTGGGTCGCCGTGCAGAACCAGATCGCCGTCGATCACGGCGCGCAGCGGATCAAGGGATCCGTCGGCCATGGCCAGGGCGGTGGCCCGCTCGGCATGGAAGGACACGTCCGGAGCCTCGGCTGAGCCGGCGACCACGCTCACCCGACCGTCGGCGACCGCCAGATGCCACGTGGGACCGTCGACCACCCGGTACTCCAGCACCAGGGCGAGCCCGGTCGACACGGTCCGACCATCAGCCGCTTCGGCGAGCGCCTCGATCCAGGCATCGGTGAGTGGTTCGGGCACGCTTTCGATCCTACGGGCCGTCACGGCTACGGTCCCGTGGCTATGACGGAGCAGCGGGAAGTGGGCCGGGGACAGAAGACCTACGACTTCGGGACGGTGCGCGGGCGGTGGCTCCGCCTCGAGAACGCCGAGGACGTCCTGGACCTGATGGACGCCGAGACGGGAGCCGACGGCGTGGTGGCCGTGGTCCGTGATGCCGGCGCCACCTTCCTGGGACCGATCTTCGACGAGTTGACCGGTGTGGTGTGCACCGGTGGCACCATCCGGAGCCACATCGGGATCATCAGCCGGGAGTACCGGATCCCCGGGGTGATCGCCATGGCGTTCGACGATCCGACGGTCGATGAACCGACCGACGGCACGGTGGTGGAACTGGATGCCACCGGCGACGACGGCGTGGTCAGGATTCCCGCTCCGTGAGCGACCCGGAGATCGACGCGGCTGTTCGCGATCGGGTGAACGAACGGATCCGGGCCATCAACCCGGTCACCCGGCGTCTGGTGAACGAACGCACCGCGTACGCCTCACTGCTCATTCCGGTGACCCAGTACGTGACGGTGTCGTGCATCGAGGCGTTCCTCCGCTATCCCGACGCCGTCGACGTCATCACCGCGGCCCGCACACCCGAGGAGATCGGAGCCATGGCCCGTCGGCCGGGCTGCCAGGTCGATTCGGTCTTCCTGTGGGGCGTATCGAACTTCTACCTGTTGGGTCGCACCGTCATGAACATGGTGGATCCGTCGATCGATGCCGGTTCGGCCGGTCTGGCCCGGACCGACACGGTGCTGGACTTCTGGGCTCGGACCTCGCAGGCGTACCGCGGCGGCGGCCACCTCCATGCCGCTGATGCGGGCGACCGCCTCGAGGTCCTGGATGATCGAACGGTCGAGGCTCTGGCCGCCGGTGCGACCCCGGTCGATGACGAGCGTCGGGACCGGATACGGCGAGCCAACGCCACCATCATCAACCACCTGTTCCTGCTCTACTTCGACACCCGGGTGGGTCACGGTGACACCGGGCCGTACCGGCTGGAGGATGGGAGCACCATGGTGGTGCGCGACTACTTCCGGTTGGGGCGCAGCGATTTCCACTGGTCCGGTGTGGCCGATGCCGTCCCGTTCTCGAACCTCACCGCCGCCCTCGTGTTGGACGAGGGGGTGGACGTGTCGATCACCGACTTCGGCACCACCGTCTCGTCGCCCGAGGACTATCTCGACCACCTGGTGGGCTTCGGCCTGTGGACCACGGACCCGGTTGGGCCAGCGGGGAACCGGTCGGGGGGACTCGATGGGGAACCGGCGGGGACGCTCCGGCCGTTGTCCGACGACGATCTGGACCGGGTGGCCGCCGCGTGCCGGGCAGCCCAGAAGCAGCACTACCGGGACATCGTGGCCATGGATCGTGACCAGCGGATCGCCTGCGGGGCCTACGTGTACTTCACCTTCCTGCGACCGTTCGCCGAACTGGCCGGGGTGGTCGACGAGATCGACTGGACGTGTCCGCGCGACACGCCCGACGACCTCTATCCGTTGGTCACCGCGGAGGGCGATCCTCCGGAGCGCGATTCCGACGCCGATCCCTACGCGCTCTACGACTGACTTCGGTGACCGGCCACGGCATCTGCCACCGGCTGGCCTGGTGGGCTGAGCACCCGGCGGACGGGCCGGCCGGGCATATCCGCCTGGTGGTGCCCGATGGGGGTCCGGCGCTCCTCGAGGTCGGTCTGGTCGGTTCGGACATCGTGGGGCCGGGCGCCTCGTGCGTCCTGGTGACCGACCACTCGGTGCCGCCTCCCACGGGCGGTGGGCTGGAGGTTCGGGCGTCGGGCCTGTGGGCCGAGGTGGTGGTCGAGGAGGAGCCGGCCTCTGGTGGCCGACCGGTCGACGAGGGTCCCGTCCGGGGCCACGTGGGCGTGGGCCTCGAGGCGTTCGGGGTGGCGCTCGGGGATCCCGACGATGCCTGGCGGGGCGGTCCCGATCACCAGTTCCGGGGCGACCGGGTTCCGGTGGGTCTGGATCTGGGTGGTGAGGCGGTGGCTGATCCGGTCATCGGCTGGTGGGGCATCGGGGTGCCGTGTCGGGTGGCCGGCGAGGTGCTGGTGGCTGATCGGGCCATCGATGTGGATGGGTGGGGATGGTGGGTCATCGGCCCAGCGGGCCCGCCAACGGACCTCGTCATGGCCCGGGAGTCGGACGGCGGGTGGGTGGTCGCCGACGGTGGATGGTCCGTCGATGTACCGGTGGGACGGGCCCCGGTGCTGATCACTGATCCGGACGGGGCGGTGACTCGGGTCGACCGACGATTCGGTGCCCTGGTTCACGGCGATGGCCGGCGAGCGGTCGGCTGGATCGAAGTGGGCGCGGGCTAGTCGGCTGGTGTCTCGGCTGGCGGGTTCCGCCGGGCCAGATGGTCGACGCCCAGGACGAAAGCGGCGGCGCCGACGGCCAGCAGGACGGGTGCCACCAGGCCGTTCGCCGTGTCCGGCCAACCCAGCCCGGTGCCACCGACGGCGTGGTCGGCATGGCGGCTCACCACCCCCACGCCATGGGGCCACGGCCAGAGAACCCGGACCGATCCCAGCAGGAGGCCGACCATGACGGCCAGCACGTCGTCGGGGCGGTCGGCCAGCAAACGGGCCAGCACGGTCGAGAAGCAGGCCAGGCCGACCACCGCACCGGCTCCGAAGACCGCCGCGTCACCCAGGAGTCGTTCGTCGATGACCTCGATGACCGTGGCGTACATGCCCAGCATCAGCAGCAGGAACGAGCCGGAGATACCGGGCAGGACCATGGCGCAGATGGCCACCGCGCCCGACGCGAACAGGGCCGGGGCCGACGGGTCGGTCACCGGGGCGCCCTGCCAGCCGAGGGCGATGAAAAGGGCCGACCCGACGAATCCGGCAACGGCCAGCCGACCACTGGTCCATGCCACCCCCCGTTGTGCGACGACCACCGAGGCGGCCACCAGCCCGAGGAACAGTCCGGCCATGGGTTCGGGGTGGTCGACCAGTGCGTCCTCGATCACCCCGGCGAGGAGCACCACCGCCCCCAGTAGGCCGACGAACAGTGGGACGAGGAACCGCCAGTCCACGCGGGCCAACTGGCGGACGGCACCACCGATATCGAACCGGAGGAGCCGACCGAGGGCCCGGGAGCCGCCGTGGATGCTCTCGATGAGGTGGTCGTAGATGCCGGTCAGCAGGGCGACGGTGCCGCCGGAGACTCCGGGAACCACGTCGGCGGCACCCATGGCCGCCCCCCGTCCCACCAGGCCGAGCGTCCGGCGTAGCCCGGCCATCAGTCGTCGGGCGTCGTATCGGCCAGGTACGGGCCGAGGCGGTCGACCATGGTGGCCGGGAACCGGGTGGGGCGTCCGTTGGTTCCGGTGACCGCGGCGACCACCTCCTGGGTGGCCAGCACGTCCTCGATCCCGGTCCCGGGATCGGTTCGCAGGATCTTCTGACCCCAGCGGGACGAGGCCCGGCGGATCTCCAGAACCTCGGTCTCGACAATCAGGGCGTCGCCGCCCACCGCGGAGGCCAGGAACTTCGTGGCGATCTGGCTGACCACGAAGCGGTAGCCCTCACCCTCCAGGTCATGGAGGCCCAGGCCGGCCTCGTCGAGCAGTTCGACCCGTCCGGTCTCGAACAACTGCACGTAGACGCTGTGGTTCAGGTGGCCGTAGGGGTCCAGTTCGTAGAATCGGACCTTCACGGGGTGACGGTGGGACACGGCGGCGACGCTAGCCCCGGCGCCGCCCACGGCATCGGACGGCACCGGTACCCTCGGCACCGTGACCGGTACCGAGTCGTTCGCCGTCGAGTTGTTCTCGGAGTGCTTCGAACCCACCGGTGTCGACGGCCCCGATGGTGGACCGGCGCCGCTGCCGGTGCTGCTGGTGGCCGGCGCCGACGCCCACTGCACCAGTTGGACGCCGGCGCTCATCGAGCCCCTGACGGCCCTCGGCCACCGGGTGGTCCGCTACGACCACCGGGACAGCGGCCTGTCCACCAAGGTCCCGGCCGACGTGGGCTACACGCTGGAAGACCTCGCCGCCGATGCGCTGACCGTGATGGATGCCCACGGAATCGACCGGGCCCATGTGATCGGTCGCTCCATGGGTGGGATGGTCGGCCAGGTGCTGGCCCTGGACCACGCCGACCGGGTGGCCACCCTGACGCTGGTCTGTTCCACCCCCGGTCTGGGTGACGAGCGACTCCCGATGGCCGCCGACTGGTTGGTGGACCGCATGACCGAGCGTCTGTTCGCTGAGCCTCCGGGGACCGACGCGGCCCGGGCGTCGTGGATTGTCGAGCAGGGTGAGTGGTTCGCCGGGCCCCGCTACCCGGCACCCACCGCCGAGCGACTGGCCATCGCGGTGGCCGAGGTCGCCCGGTGCTGGTATCCGGAGTCGGGACACGGCGTCGCCGTGGGGGCGTCCCCGTCGCGCCTGGATCGCCTCGACGAGATCGCCACGCCCACGCTGGTCGTGCACGGCACGGCTGACCCGGTGTTCAGCGTGGAGCACGCCCTGGCGCTCGCCGAGGGGATCCGGGGGGCCGAACTCTGGCTGGTCGAGGAACTCGGGCATGAGTTGCCGGACGGCCTGGTGCCCGAACTGCTGCCCCGTCTGCAGGCGCACCTGATTCGGGCCACCTGATTCGGGTCACCTGATTCGGGTCGCCTGACCCCGGACGCGAAGGCGACGCCCTTCCGGCGGGTGGAAGGACGTCGCCATCGCCAGGCCCGGTTTCGAGTCGTCACTCGTCAACGTTCTCCGTGGCCCAGCAGGGCTCTGGTCGCGAGAGCGTGAGGGGACCGACTCGTTCGGCGGACCTCGAACTCACCCGTCGGGCGGTGACCGGCACGGCCAACCCGACGATTCCCCGAGAGGGGCGATCGGTGGGGTCGGAACCGACGAGGGGGAGGGTCCAGATCGCATGTGATCTCCTCCCGTTCACCCGTGGTCGCTGCCGTGTCCGTGCACCTCCCGATCCGCTGGGTACCCGGTGTTCCGGTCAGTGGAGCAGCGGGTCACACCGCGGAATCGGGCGGCACGCCTACCGTCGCGCCGGAATGCGCTTCTGTCAACCGGATGACCCATCGCGATTCGCGATGGGCGATTGTTCGGTGAAGGGTGTCCGTTCAGCGCTGGCCGGCCAGCGCCCGGTTCTTGACCTTGGCCTTCATGTAGTCACGGTTCATGAAGGCGATGAAGTCCAGCGAGATCTCCTTCGGGCACGCCTCGGAGCACTCACCGTGGTTGGTGCACGAGCCGAAGAACTCCTCCATGGTCTCGACCATGGCCTCGGTCCGACTCCACCGTTCGGCCTGGCCCTGGGGCAGCAGGCCGAGATGGCCGATCTTGGCCGAGGTGAACAGCTGGGCGGCCGAGTTCGGGCACGCCGCCACGCAGGCCCCGCAACCGATGCACGCCGCAGCGTCGAACGCCATGTCGGCGGCCACCTTGGGCACCGGGGTGAGGTTGGCGTCCGAGGCCGCGCCGGTGTTGACCGAGATGTAGCCCCCCGACTCGATGATGCGGTCCAGCGGTGAACGGTCCACGGCCAGGTCACGCAGCACCGGGAAGCCGGCCGCCCGGAAGGGCTCGATGACGATCTCGTCGCCGTCGCGGAACTCCCGCATGTGCAGCTGGCAGGTGGCCGTGGCCTTCTGCGGACCGTGGGCCCGACCGTTGATCATCACGCCACACGTGCCGCAGATGCCCTCACGGCAGTCGCTCTCGAAGGCCACCGGCTCGTCGCCCGCGTCGTTGAGCTGCTCGTTCAGCTGGTCGAGCATCTCGAGGAACGAGGCGTCGGTGCTGATGGCCTGCGGGTGGACGTCGAAGCGACCGGCGTCGGCCGGCCCGTCCTGACGCCACACCTTGAGGGTGACGTTGATGATCTCGCCCGTTCCTGAAGACATGTCGTGTTCCCCTGTTCTCTCCGGCTCGGGACTACTTGTAGGAGCGCTGGGCCAGCGCCACGTTCTCGAAGGACAGTTCCTCGCGGTGGCGGGTCTGGGCGGTGTCCTCACCGTTCCACTCCCAGGCCGCCACGTGGGCGAAGTTTTCGTCGTCGCGCTGGGCCTCACCCTCGGCCGTCTGGTGTTCCTCGCGGAAGTGGCCGCCACACGACTCCTCCCGCTCGAGGGCGTCGCGGGCCATGAGCTCGGCCAGGTCGAAGAAGTCGTCCACCCGGCCGGCCTTCTCCAGGGACTGGTTGAGGGTCTCGGCACTGCCCAGCACCCGCACGTTGGAGTGGAACTCATCCCGCAGGGCGGGGATCTCCGAGAGGGCCCGGGTGAGGCCGGCCTGGGTTCGGCCCATGCCGATGTGCTCCCAGACGACGCGACCGAGTTCCCGGTGGTAGTGGTCGACCGACTTCGTCCCGTTGATGGACAGCCAGCGGTTCTGCTCGTCGTTCACGCCGGCGATCGCCTCGGTGAACACCGGGTCGTCGGTCGGCACCGCGGACTGGCCGAGCAGCCCGGCCAGGTCGTCGCCAATGGTGTACGGCAGCACGAAGTAGCCGTCAGCCAGGCCCTGCATGAGGGCGCTCGCCCCGAGCCGGTTGGCGCCGTGGTCCGAGAAGTTGGACTCGCCGATCGAATACAGGCCGGGCACCGTGGTCATCAGGTGGTAATCCACCCAGAGGCCACCCATCGTGTAGTGGATGGCCGGGTAGATCCGCATGGGCTGCTGGTACGGGTTCTCACCGGTGATCCGGTGGTACATGTCGAAGAGGTTCCCGTACTTCTCGGAGATGGCATCCACGCCGTCACGGGCGATGGCCGCCTGGAAGTCGAGGAACACGCCGTTCTTCAACGGGCCCACGCCCCGGCCCTCGTCGCACACCGTCTTGGCGTTGCGTGATGCCACATCGCGTGGCACGAGGTTGCCGAAGGCCGGATACTTGCGTTCCAGGTAGTAGTCCCGCTCGGCCTCGGGGATGTCGGCCGCCATGCGGGCGTCGTCGTGGGCGTCGGGCACCCAGATCCGGCCGTCGTTTCGCAGCGACTCGGACATCAGGGTGAGCTTGGACTGGAAGTCGTCGCTGACCGGGATGCAGGTCGGGTGGATCTGCGTGTAACAGGGGTTGGCGAAGAAGGCGCCCTTCTTGTGGGCCCGCCACGCCGCGGTCACGTTGCACATCATGGCGTTGGTGGACAGGAAGTAGACGTTGCCGTAGCCGCCGGTGGCCAGCACCACGGCATGCGCCGAATGCGGGGTGACCTCGCCGGACACCAGGTCGCGGGTGACGATGCCGCACGCCCGGCCGTCCTTCTTGACGACGTCGAGCAGTTCGGAGCGACTGTGCAGTTCGACCGTCCCGGCGGCCACCTGGCGCATCAGGGCCGAGTAGGCACCGATGAGCAGCTGCTGGCCGGTCTGGCCCCGGGCGTAGAAGGTCCGCGACACCTGGGCGCCGCCGAACGAACGGTTGTCGAGCAGGCCGCCGTAGTCGCGGGCGAAGGGCACGCCCTGGGCGGTGGCCTGGTCGATGATGTTGACCGAGACCTCGGCCAGGCGGTGGACGTTGGCCTCCCGGGAGCGGTAGTCGCCGCCCTTGACGGTGTCGTAGAACAGGCGGTGGACCGAGTCACCGTCGTTCGGGTAGTTCTTCGCCGCGTTGATCCCGCCCTGGGCGGCGATCGAGTGGGCACGTCGGGGGCTGTCGTGGAAGGTGAAGGCCTTCACCCGGTAGCCCAACTCGCCCAACGAGGCGGCCGCCGAGGCGCCGGCCAGGCCGGTGCCCACGACGATCACGTCGAACTTGCGCTTGTTGTTGGGGTTGACCAGCTTCATGGAGAACTTGTGGTTCTCCCACATGTCGGCCACGTCGCCGTTGGGGATCTTGCTGTCCAGGGCCGGGCTGGTCCCGGTCTGGACGGGCGGGGTTGCGATGCTCATGGTGTCTCTCCTGCCGATCCGTCGCCTAGTGGTCCGAGGCCTGCTCGGCGAGGCAGGCGTTGCCCTCGACCTCGCTGATCGGGCACTGGCGTTCGTCCTCGTCGACCAGGCCGGCCTGGGTGAGGATCGGGAAGCTCAGGTTCCCGATCAGGATCAGGCCGGCCAGGCCGGTGGCCAGCGTGCGCCGCAGGTGGTTGTAGCGGGGGTTGTTCACGCCGAGGCTCTGGAACATCGACCAGGCCCCGTGGTAGATGTGCCACGCCAACGCCATGTTGGCCACCACGTAGAGGATGGCCACCGGTAGGGCGCCGAGCGACGTCGACACGTTGTGGTACGGATCGCCGGCGACGAAGTCGTCACCCAGCCACCAGCCCCAGGTCAGGTCGGCCAGGTGGTAGAGGATGAACAGGGCGATGATGGGGCCGGTCCAGCGCATGGTGCGGCTGGCGAACGTGGCCGCGATGTGGTCCCGTCCGCCCTCGTACTTCTTGGCCCCGCTGACCACGCCGGCCTTCTCGCTGGCGTTGCCGCTCATGCGGCTGAGGGTGATGGCCGAGTGCAGGTGCAGGACGAACATGGAGAGCAGGCCGGCCCGCATCAGCCATAGGACGGCGCCCTTGGGAACCAGGCCACCGCCCAGGGTCCGCAGCGACTCGGCGTACTCATGCATCCGGGCCGGGCCCTCGTAGATGTGGAGGTTGCCGATCATGTGGACCAGCACGAACCCGATGAGGCCGATGCCGGTGACGGCCATGACCCACTTGCGACCCACCGCGCTCTGGTACAGGTTCAGCGGGAAGGGCCACTGGCGGCCGCGCGGTCGGACCGGCGCCACGCGGTAGCGCTGCTCGGTGGTCTGGGCCATGGTTCCCTCCTCGTGCGGCGGCCCCGGTACGACGGGAAGGGGCGTTCGCAGGCCTGAGGGTAGCGGGCGTCTCTCAGTCGGCGCCGATCCGGCCCTCGTAGAGGTTGGTGGCCACGGCGACGCCGTCGAGGGTCAGGTCCAACTCCAGGGTGACGGCTCCGGTGGCGTCCCCGAGGGGCACCTCGAGGGTGCCGATGAGCGTCACCGAGTCGGCCTCGAGGGGGCCACCCCACGATCGCTGGACCACCGGGCCGTCAGCGCCGATCCGGAGACCGGCGTCCACCCGGCAGTGTTCGACGGGCTGGCGACCGTCGTGGACGACCACCACCTGGACCGACACGGTGGAGCGGGGGGCGATGGATTCCAGCGGGGGATCGGCCACCACGATGGTCGGCGCACACGCCGCGGCGACGGTGGCCAGCGCCGGCTTGGGAACCCGCCGGTGGTCGACCAGGGACCCGGAGATGGCCGGTGCACCGTCGAGCAGGCGGTCGAGGGCGAATCCCCCGGCGGGCCGGTACTTGCGGCGTCGCAGGGCTTCGATCTGGATCCGTAGCAGCTGGTCCTGATGGCGCCGGGTGTCGCCCGCCCATTCGTCGGGCCCCGACCGACCGGCCGGGGGGAAGCGGCGGATCAGCACGTCGGCCTCGGCGCCGTGGTCGAGGGCCAGACGCTCCGTGTCGATGGCCGGCCACGAGTCGGCGTCCAGCGTCCCGTCGGTCAGGGCGGGCGAGTCCTCGGGGATGGACTGGGAACCGAAGGCCGACACGAACCGACCGGCCCGACCCACACGGTCCACGTAGCCGGCGAGGTCGCCCCGCCGCCCGCTGTACCACCCGAACCAGAGGTGGCCGGTGGCGTCGTCGATCCGGGGTGGGTTGGGTAGCACACCGGAGTGGCTGATCACCGGGCGGGACGGGTCGGCCTGGTCCAGGGCCCGGCGGACCGTGCGGTCCAGCACCGTCCGGTTCCACGTCGGCAGCTGCTGGTCCAGTTGGCGGGGGACGGCCCGGGTCCGGTCGACGGGATCGGGGGCGTCGTGGCCGCACCACACGACCACCGAGGGGTGGTGGCCCAGGAGGTCGACCGCGTCGCGGGCCTGGCGGGCTGCCTGGGCCCGGACGCCACGGTGGTAGCCGCCGGTCAGCGGAAGGTCCTGCCACAGGAGCATTCCGATCCGGTCGGCCTCGGCGTACAACGCGGGAGACGACACGTGGCCGACGAGGCGGAGCAGGTTCAGGCCGGCCCCTTGGGCGAGGGCCAGATCGGCCGCCGCTGATTCGGTGGTCACCCGGGACAGGTCACGGTCCAGAGGCGGAACGATGGCCCCTCGCAGGAAGAGCCGTTCCCCGTTGATGGACCACACGTGGTCCTGCATCCGGACCGACCGGAAGCCGGTGCGCCGGACCACCCGGTCGCTGACCCGACCGTCCTCGGTGGTCACCACCAACTCGACGTCGTGCAGCGGCTGGTCGCCCATCTCGGCGGGCCACCACAGCGGCGGCCGGGGGACCCGGACCGACCACTCGACCCGGTTCTCGCCGCCGGCCAGCGGTTGACGGTGACGATGGTCGATGCCCAGCACCCGGGTGTGGAACACCGCGGCCCGGGGGCGGTCGGCATGGACCACCGCCCGGAAGGCCAGGGTGGCCACCGACTCGGTGGCCCGGGTGCAGACCACCCGGACGTGCAGCAGAGGGATGGGGCCGGTCTCCCGGAGTCGAACCGGGCGCCCGATCCCGCCGGGATTCCACGGCGCGATGCCCCGGCCACCCTGGGTGGTGCCGGTCAACGTGCGCTTCTCGTCGGGGTTGCCGATGGGCGGACAGGGGGCCTCCACGGCCAGCAGGTGGTCCGAGCGGGCCCGGGCCGGTTCGGTGACCTCGAGGAGGTGGGGGATGAACGACCCCTCGGTGGGCCCCAGGTAGGACCCGTCCAGCCACACGTCGCCCTGGAAGGTGACCCCGGCGAACTCCAGGAAGGTCCGTCGGTCGGGCTCCGGCGTCCGGGTGGAAAAGCGTGTGCGATACAGGATCGGTCCGTCGGAATCGGCGAACTGCGGGGTGCTGCGCCATGCCCCGGGAACCGTGACCTCGGGCCAGTCGCCGTCGTCGAGGTCCTCGAGGGGGAAGTCGCGCCGGAGCGTCTCGTCGGCCTCGACGGCCCGCCACGGTCCGGGCAGCGCCCCGGGGGTGTCCATGCCCTGACGCTAGGCCCGACCGGATACCCACTGGGGACCGGTGGCTATGGTGCCCGCCATGACCCGGTCAACCCCGCCCGCCGCCACGACCGTCGGTGAGCTGCGGGCCACCGGTTGGGAATCGATTCCGGTGGCCGCCGAGCTGCGCCGCAACGCGGTGGCCCGCATCCGGGCCGGCGAGCCCCTGTTCGCCGAGGTGCTGGGCTACGAGGACACCGTGCTCCCCCAACTGGAGAACGCCCTGCTGGCCGGGCACGACGTGATCTTCCTGGGTGAACGGGGCCAGGCCAAGACGCGTCTCATCCGCGGCCTCACCGAACTCCTCGACGAGTGGATGCCCATCGTCGCCGGATCGGAGATCAACGATGACCCGTACGCCCCGGTGTCGCGCCACGGCCGGGAACTGGTGGCCGAGAAGGGCGACGACACGCCGCTGGACTGGGTGCATCGCAGTGACCGCTACGGCGAGAAGTTGGCCACGCCGGACACCTCCATTGCCGATCTGATCGGCGAGGTCGACCCCATCAAGGTGGCCGAGGGTCGCTACCTGTCCGACGAGTTGACCATCCACTACGGCCTGGTGCCCCGTACCAACCGGGGGCTGTTCGCCATGAACGAGCTGCCGGACCTGGCCGAGCGGATCCAGGTCGGGCTGCTGAACGTGCTCGAGGAACGCGACGTCCAGATCCGTGGCCACCGGGTTCGGCTGCCGTTGGACGTGGTCCTGTTCGCGTCGGCCAATCCGGAGGACTACACCAACCGGGGCCGGATCATCACGCCGCTCAAGGACCGGTTCGGTTCCCAGATCCGGACCCACTACCCGTTGGACGCCGAGATCGAGATGGACATCGTGGTCCAGGAGGCCACCATCCCGACGGTCGAGGGCGTCGAGGTGGTGATCCCCGATTTCATGACCCGGGTGGTGGCCACCATTGCCCAGGAGGCCCGACGCAGTCCGCATCTGAACCAACGGTCGGGGGTGTCGGTCCGCATGTCGGTGGCGTGTCAGGAAGCGCTTGCCGCCAACGCGTTGCGACGGGCGGTGCGGGCCGGCGAGTCGATGGCTGTGCCCCGGGTCTCGGATCTGGATGCGCTCCCGGCCGCCATGGCCGGCAAGGTCGAGGTGGACAGCCTGGACGAGGACCGGGACGGTGAGATCCTCGGCCGGATCGTGCAGGCCGCCGTGTTGTCGGTGTTCCGGGACCTGGTGCCCGGGTCGCTGCACCGTGGGGTGGTCGAGGCGTTCGACACCCACGACGGCGTGTCCACCGGTGACGATCTCGGAGCATCGGCCTACGCCGAGGTGGCGACCGAGATTCCGGCCCTGTCCACGGCGGCCGCAGCGGTCATGGGTGACGAGCCCGTCCCGGACACGGGGAGCGGGACGGCGTTGCTGGCCAGTGCCGTGGAGTTGGTGCTCGAGGGCCTGCACCTGTCACGGCGACTCAACAAGCAGGTCTCGGGTCCGCGGTCCCGGTACTCGTCGAG
>ERZ1046876.1216-NODE-1216-length-17196-cov-5.796161_pt1 | contig 17196 bp, 14 predicted proteins | sample MGYA00383094_ERZ1046876 | MGnify/ENA primary metagenome ERZ1046876 (study PRJEB29581, sample SAMEA5548364) | metagenome | biome: marine; feature: coastal; material: water | depth 50 m | study: Short-term variability in the microbial, nano- and picoplankton...
TTCGCATCCTAGATTATTGTATCACACAAATAGTGATAGCGTGGGCTGAAAGCCCCTGGTGATCGACAGAGAACCGGATGTGATGCACATGGTCTGGATGTCTTTTCTGGGGTACGGATGGATTGCCGGGTCGGTCTGATACATAAATATTCGGACCCGTCTGTCGCTTACACACAGGTCTGTCGTGAGTGGATTATAACCATGATCAAAGCCCCAACCAAGAGAGCATAGCTGGTATTCTTGCGTGGTTCTTAAACTACACTGATACACTCCATCAGAAGAATGATGTAAGAAAAGGCGTTTTGAAACACCTACGCGATGCGTAAGGATTGGTTCTGCGGAGATCCAGAGTATATCATTTGCTTTCTCACGGGTAAGTAACCATATCAGATTCCCATGACTTAGGATTGAGCAGATCACTTACAAGGAAGTGCTACAACAGAAAGTAAGATACGGGGGAATGGTTTTCTATATTTGAAAAATGATATTTCCCTGATCAGATGTTTTTATGAGTGGTCTACTAATCGGTGCTGGAAAAATTATACATTTTTTTGCTCATTGCCGAACATATGTTCAGACAAAAAGAAACTACAGTGGGAGTACTGAAAAAGTATCTATTTCAGCCTTTGCAGTTTCATCCGTTGAAAACGACCCTGTACTTTTGAAAAGGTGAAATGGTGCGGGCACTCGGAATCGAACCGAGGACACCAGCTTGGAAGGCTGGGGTTTTACCCCTAAACTATGCCCGCATCAATAGTATCTTTATATGCTAAGAGACGGAAAATGGTCAAGGTGAATTAAGCAGAGAGGGTGGGTAGATTTAGTGCGTGGCAGACTTTTTGGTGGAAGAGCTCGGAACCAACCCGAAATGGGCAAGCACCCATGGAAGAGCTAAATTTTTTCATAGGAAAAGCAGGCTCAAAGAGAAAATGAAAGGATGCACCTGCTCCTTCGCAGATTGGGTAGCCCGCTGCACAGTCCCATGGCTTGGCACGATACTCCAGGCAGCCATCGAGTCGTCCCGTGGCCACATTGGCAAGGCCAACAGCTGCAGACCCTGGGCAGCGGATACGCCATTCCTGTAAAGCATCCCGCAGGGCATCTAATTGCTCTGGCGGAATGGGGAAATGCATGCAGAAGGTAAGCTTTTCGTTTACAAGTGCAGCGGAGGCCACGACGGGTGTGGTACCTTCAATGGAACCAAATGATTTTCCTCCTTGAAGTAAATTATCCCGGCCAAAATCGTAGATAAATCCGTAAACTGGGATGCCATGACGAAGGAGCCCGAGGGATATTCCGCACTCCGGTACACCCACTGCATAATTATTGGTGCCATCCACTGGATCCAAAATCCAGGCAAATTCTCCGCTTAAGGGAACAGGTTCCGGAGTTTCTGCTGATTCTTCGGAGCAGTAGTCATCTAGAGGGAAACTTGCAGATAATTCGGTGAAAAGTTCATGAGAGATAGTCTCGTCCACATCGGTTACCCGGGTGCCGTCTTTTTTCCATCGGCTTTCTGTAGTTCCAAAGTTTGCCCGAAAATATTCGACTTGGGCAAGGACCGCATTGTGCCCAGCGAGAATTCTTTCTTGCAGGGCAGGGTCGGCATGGGAAATGTCGGGGGTTTGGTTGCTTACGGATCGATCCATTTACCTTCCTCTTGTATGAGATTTACCAATCGGTCAACCGCATCAGTTTCGGGAATCGCAGATTTTACTCTATTTTTCCCAACATAGAGATCGATTTTCCCCGGGCCCGAACCCACATAGCCAAAGTCAGCATCTGCCATTTCTCCTGGACCATTTACGATACATCCCATGACTGCTATGGTTACACCTTTAAGGTGACCAGTAGCAGTTTTTACTTTTTGGGTGGTGCTTTGAAGGTCAAATAATGTCCGGCCGCAACTAGGACATGCCACAAATTCTGTTTTCGAAATCCGAGCCCGTGCACCTTGTAAAATATTATAGGCCATGGCCCGGTTGCGGTCCAGGGATTCGAGGTTTTCTACCGAGATCAAATCGCCCAAGCCATCACAAAGTAAAGAGCCTGATAAAATAGAGGAATCTAACAGCCGGCCGGAGAAAAGATTTTCGCTGGAAAGTCGTACGGTTTCTTGGTTACGAATCCAAAGCGGAAGTGCGAGCCCGGCAATGTCAAGATTGGAGGTAAGGCGGCGATAATCCCCAATGGGGTGGCCCTTTGCATCTGGAGCAAGTGTAATAATGGGTGCCTTGGGGGAAAAGGAGAGAAGGGAGTGCATGCCTTCTGTGATTTCGGTGGGGTGAAGAGAGAGTGCTGGGTGGTGACCTGCCTGCTCGCAAAGAGCAAGGAAACGTGCAAGTTCGGCTTCTTCAGTAAATGCTCTTGTCGGTAACCACACCAAAGGAGTGACACCGGGAGATGCCGGAGGGATTTCATCATCCGGGCGTTTATCTTCCACAATAATAAAGGGTACCGCCTTGATCAATGAACGGGCCAAAGTTTGAAGACCCTCAATTTCTGAAGTGTTGCAAAGCTCGACTAAAAGAGCTTCCACAGGGGCATCTTTGGCTTGCACTTGGGTCTTGGCCACCTCCTGGATTATGGCACCCGGATCATTAAGGGAATGAGTGCTTGCAGAGATAACCAGGGGCGGGTTTTTCCCGCCCAGGGAGCAAGTGGGCTGACCTATTTTGATATTCGGAGTACTCCTTCTTTCAAAAGTGTAAGGATCGAGGTTTTCTTGGCCGGTCCCATCTGGCATGGGCGATGGTTCTTGTGTCCACCAAGTATGAGCCCGTTTTACCAAATCTTGGGCCACAGGAATTTCGGCGACTGGGTCCTCCGTGAGGGAAACCCGAATCGTATCTCCCAGACCGTCCGATAAAAGGGAGCCAATTCCGATGGCGCTTTTAATCCGGGCATCTTCTCCATCACCCGCTTCGGTTACTCCAAGGTGGAGAGGGTAGTTCATACCTTCCGCTTTCATCAAGGAGACGACCAGGCGGTAGGCCTGGATCATAACCTTGGGGTTGCTAGCTTTCATGGAAAGAATGATCTGATGATAGTCATGAGATCGGGCAACCCGAAGGAATTCAAGGGCAGACTCCGCCATCCCCCGGGGGCTATCCCCGAAACGGTTCATGATACGGTCGGAAAGAGAGCCATGGTTTGTGCCAATCCTCATCGATCGGCCCAATTCTTTACACCTTGAGACTAGAGGGGAGAACTCCTGATGAAGTCGTTCCAATTCTTCCTGGTATTGAGAGTCGGTGTATTCACGAATCTGAAATTTTTTGCGATCCGCATAGTTTCCAGGATTAATCCTTACCTTTTCTACATGTTTGGCGGCTTCCATGGCCGCATTGGGGAGGAAGTGAATGTCTGCAACCAAAGGGGTGGATATTTTCGCGGCTCTTACATGTTTTGAAATCTCACCGAGGGCTTCAGCAGCTCTTACATTCGGAGCGGTTATGCGAACCACTTCACAGCCAGCTTCTGCCAATTCGATGGTCTGCTTGACCGTCGCCTCGATGTCGAGGGTATTGGTTGTGGTCATCGATTGGACCCGTACTGGATGGGTCCCACCAATCGATAAATCTCCAACTTGAACAACTTGGGATTTTCGGCGAACGGATCCAAATCGAGAATCGCAGTAAGGGAGAAGTTTTCCCATTTTGATCAGTTATCAGAAGGGCACGATTCTCTGTACATCAAAAAAGGTGACATACAACATGAAGGAGAAAAGCAGTAATACAAAAAGACTTTGAGCTCTCTCAAGAAAAGCAAGGGGCAGGGGGCGGCCTCGCACCTTTTCAATAGTGGCAAATAACATGTGGCCCCCGTCCAGGACAGGAATGGGTAGTAAATTAAGAATGGCGAGGTTTACATTGATAAAAACAACAAACCAGAGGAGTTTCTTGAAACCAATTTTGGCAAATAAGCTGAGGTGGTTAACGATCCCCACTGGGCCACTCATGTTGCGAAGTTTTACATCGGATTGAGGGCTGACTAATCCGCTTAGGGTGAGATACATGTCTTTAACTCTCCGTATGATTAAGACGAATGGATTGGGGTAGGTGGTAGTAATTTTAGCCTTGGGGCGAAAGCCGATGAGCTTGCGAGTAACCGTGGTAGTACCCATAACCATTTCTTTCTCTACCGGAGATAGATCGTAGGTTTGCTCCCTTCCTTTTTCTCCACCTTTAAGCACTGTAAAGGCCACGCTTTTGTTTGCGTCGATATTGGAAAGGTAAGTAACGAGTTGGGAAAAAGAATGAATCTTTTGCCCGTCAATCTGAACAGGTTGGTCGCCCACTTCCAAGCCTGCCTGAATCGCGGGCATGTCAGGCTGCAAGGATTCAATGAAAAAAGATTCCTCGGGCCCAATTCCGATGATGCGGATCTCCTCATTCCCCACAACTTCTGGGTAAACCTCAATCTTCTTCTCAGCACCGCTACGAAGAATGGTCAGGTGGACAAGCCTTCTTCCCTGAGCAGTTTGTTGCTTACCGGTGACGATTCGGTTTTGGATATCCATGAAGTTTTCCACAGAAGCTCCATCGACTTGCAAAATTTCATCCCCAACTAATAACCCTGCTTTGTGAGCCGGGCCAGTGACTTCCTCGCCCTCTTCAACAAGTGGGTTCCATCGCTCCACCGTATCCGCAACATAACCGACCTTGGTCGTAAGTTGTGAGTCCGGGACATCATAGCCAAAAAAAGAAAGAATACAGGCGAGGGAAAAGGCGAGCAGAACATTGAATACAGCACCCATTACCGATACAATCATCTTGTCTGTGTATGTGATTTTAGGGAGTGGTTTAGCTTTTTCTTCATCATCCTCTTCGTCATCCCATGATCTGAAAGGCTTCTTTTGCTCCTCACTTATATGCTCTTCCTTACCTTCGAGTCGGCCCATATCCACAAGCTGTGGAAGGGCGACATATCCACCGAATGGAATGGCAGATAAGCGGTACTCAACCCCATTGCGGGTCCAACCAAATATTTTGGGCCCAAAACCAACAGAAAAACGGGTGATAACAAGTCCTCGGCGGCGGGCAGCGAGGAAATGGCCAAGTTCATGAATGAATATGGTGAAGCCAAGTGCAAACAAGGCGACAAAGATAAAGGCTAGGTCAAGGACAGTGGACATGTTAGTTTAAACTCAGGACTACATTTTCTGCAGTTTTTTTAATTTCAGAGTTGAGTGCGTGTAATTCATCAATGGTCAAAGGTTCGGTGGCGTTTAATTTACTTAAGGTCTCATCTATTATGCTCGAAATCTGAACAAAGCCAATTCGATTCATTCGAAAAGCATCCACGGCTACCTCATTGGCGGCATTAAAACCAAGGGGAAAGCAACCTCCTTGAGCGAGCGATTCTTGGGCTAAGCGAAGACAGGGGTATCTTTGCTCACAGGGGGGCGTAAAGGAGAGGTTTAAATTTGCGGAGAAATCGAGAGATTTTTCCACTCCGTGGTGTCTTTCCGGAAAGAGTAAGGCATTTTGTAAGGCAAAGGTCATGGATGGAGGGCTAAGCTGGGCGAGGCAGCAACCATCGATAAAGCGAACCATGGCATGTACAATACTGGGCGGATGAATGACCACTTCCATTTTCCCGGGTGGTAAACCAAATAACCAATGAGCTTCAATTAACTCCAGCCCCTTGTTGGCCATGGTGGCGGAGTCGATGGTTACTTTTGGGCCCATCGACCAATTGGGATGCTGCAGAGCTTGCTCAAGGCTTACATCTTTAAGTTTGTCGATGGGCAGATCCCGGAAAGCACCCCCAGATGCGGTCAATATGATTGAATCTAAGGCCCGGTCTTCCTGTCCCATCAGGCATTGATGAATGGCATTGTGCTCACTATCAGCCGGGATAATCCGGGCACCTGATTTACGAGCTGCTTCTGTGACCAATTTCCCGCCAACCACCAAGCTTTCTTTATTTGCCAATACCACATCTTTCCCAGCCTCCAACGCCGCAAGGGTAGGCCGTAGGCCAGCGGAGCCAACAATGGCAACCACTACGACATCAGCATCATCGTGGGAGGCCAGGGCTTGTAAGTCTGCACTGCCCGTACTAAGGGTGGTGGCAGATGAAAAAGCTTCAGGCATTTTGGGTGAGGTTCCAAGATGGGCATGGGGAACCTGAAATTCATGAACGATGGAACAAAGCTTTTCTTCTTGTTGATTTGCAGAGACCCCCAGGAGTTCAAGCTTATCGGGATGCTTGCGTAATACTCTGAGTGTGCTTTCACCAATGGAACCGGTAGCCCCAAGGAGGACAAACTTCTTCCGACGGCTCACGATTGCAGGATAAGCAAAATGAAGTAACCTGTTGGGGCGGCAAGAATCAAGCTGTCAGTTAAGTCAAGGAGTCCACCAATTCCAGGGATTGATCCACCGGAATCCTTCATGCCAGCCAGCCTTTTAAGGACCGAAGCAATCAGGTCCCCAATCACCGATGTAATGGCAATAAGAAGTCCCCATATTGCCCCTTGAGCTGGTGAGAAGTCAAAGTTTCCAAATTCAACAAGAGTGGGGGAATAGTTTAAAATCAACCAGGGAATAAGAGCCCCAATCCCAGCTGAGGCACCCAATCCACCAATGAGGCCCTCAATTGTTTTTCCAGGAGAAATAGAGGGAGCCATTTTATGCCGCCCAATGGTTTTACCCACAAGCAAAGCCCCAATATCACTAAACTTGGCCACCACCACCACCCAGAGAGCAAAGAATAACCCAAAGCCTAGGCTTGAATCCGTACTTTCAACTCCGGAAACTTGAATTATACGAACAAAATAATGGAGCAAAAAACTTACGAAGAGCAGACCGAAGAAGGTAGGAAGGAGACGCTTTACATACATACCTCGCTGGGCTTGCGGGAAAAGGACACAGGCAGCAGAGGATAACAGGGCACCCACCGCAAGCACATCCACTCCGGCACTGGGAAAATAAAAGGCAACGGGTATCATACACCCTCCAGTGATCATGCCAGACATCCGATTAGCGGCAAAACCCAACCTGCCAAGAATTGTGTAGATTTCAAAAAGGGTGAGGGTGGCACAGAGATTTAGAATCCACATAGCCCCGGCTTCTTTGCTTGTGTAAACTATGCCCCCCATCAATGCCCAGAGGAAAATAGTGGAAATGGTACGAATGATCATAATGTGAATGATTAGGTGAGGGAGACGATTTGTTCACGAGTCTTGCCAAATCTTCGTTCCCGATGAATATAATCCTTTAATGATCCAATGAACGCACCACGATCAAATTCTGGCCAATGTAAAGGAGAGACAAAAATTTCTGCATAGGCAGCCTGTAAAAGTAAGAAATTGCTTAAACGAAATTCTCCAGATGTTCGAATCACCAAGTCAGGGTCTGGCAGATCCCTGGTTTGGAGGTGTTCAGAGAAGTTCTGCCAATCCATTGATTTAGGATCAATATCATTGCTTTCGAGGATTGATTTTACCGCAGCAACTACTTCCTGACGGCTACCGTAATTAAGGGCCAGGGTAAGATTCCAGTCTTTATTTTCTTTGGTCTGTTCAATCGTTTCTTCGACTGCTTTTCGCGCAAAAGGAGGTAGGCCTGCCAAGTCACCAATCGCTCGTAATCGAATGCCATCTTTCATCATAGACCTAAGTTCGAGTTTAAGAAATTCTTCAAGTAATTTCATTAAACCTGATTTTTCAGCTACAGGGCGACTTTGGTTTTCTTGACTGAAGGCATAAAGAGTAATGTAAGGAATGCCGAGCTCACGGGCAGTATTTACAACACTTCGGACATTTTCTACCCCATTACGGTGACCAAAAAGTCTGGGTTTCCCCCGTGACTGTGCCCAGCGACCGTTGCCATCCATGATGATGGCAACATGATGAGGTAGCTTTTGACTTTCTTCCGATGTGAATGGGTTCATTGAAAATCACATACCAACCATTTCTGGCTAAATTGACAACGAGGAAAGCATAGAATAGGAAACCAATCATGATTAAACCCATGGAAGAAAACGAAATTCAATCTCAAATTAAGGATTTACCCACATGGAGTTGGGCAGATGATAAACTTCATAAAAGCATAGCCTTTACTGATTTCCGTGAAGCCATGTCATTTCTTATAAAACTATCTTTTGAGATCGAGCAGAGAGATCATCACCCCGAGATTTATAATTCTTACAACCAGGTGAAGATTTCCACGGCAACCCATGATGCTGGTGGGAAAGTTACCGCTCGGGACTTCGAACTCGCCCATGCTATTGATAAGCTAAGCTGAAAAAAGACCAGCCATTCCTCTCTTTCTGGGAGCATTCTAAATTTCGGGGATAAGACTTATGTCTTGAGCTCACTGATACTTTTTACATTACTTGTGCGACCTTTTGCAGTTGAGTCGTAGGTTACTACCAGTGATGTCACTGTAATGTGAGTGTAATGACTGTGCTTCTCGTTCGCAGTTATTTACCCCTATCCATAACATATCTAAAGGCGGTGGAGCTTGTTGCGTTTGGTACCGATAGGAATCTCAAGAGGATGCAAAACCATGAACGCGGGTTCGAGTAACCCCTGTCGATTTCCCTTGGCAATTATAAAAGTGGGTGTGAAATGTTATGTGTGAAGAGATTATATCCTGCAGGTGAACCAAGAGAAAAGTAAAAAGTCGTTTGGAGTGATTTGGCCACTTTTGGTGTCACAAACAATTGGTGCTTTCAATGACAATGCAATGAAAGCAATGCTACCGGTGTTGGCAGCCGTCCAGTTCGGGAAAGCATCAATGGACACAGTCAACCAACAGGTTTCCATTCTGCTTATATTGCCCTTCGTGCTCTTTGCTCCCTTTGCGGGTTGGATAACCGACCGGTTTTCCAAGAAAAAGGTGATCAGGTATGCACTTCTTGGACAATTGCTAGGGTTAGCTGTCCTTGGCTACGCTTTTGTTTCTAAAAGCTTGGAGCTGTCTATGGCAGGATTTTTTTTGCTTTCTGTACAATCGGCTTTCTTTTCTCCTGCCAAGAAGGGGATTTTGAAAGAACTGGTTGGAAGCAACAGTTTGGGCAAAGCGGTTGGCTTTATGGAGATGCTTGCGATGGTGGGTATTCTTGGGGGAGCCTTTGCCGGGGCTTTAATATTTGATCTTTTGGTGAAAGAAGAAGGGGGGTGGGATGCGGCCGTTTTAGTTTGCTCCTTTGTTTCATTTTTGGCGCTCATCTCATGGTTACTTTCATGGCCAATCCCCGAGACACCCGCAGCCTGTACCAAACCTTTTCACCCCCGGGTACTCGCCAGCCACGTGCATGATTTATTTTATCTTTTAAAATCCCGCAAACTCCGCTATCCAGCATTGGGTGATGCCTGGTTTTGGGGAGTGGGAGGATTTTTCTACTTAGTATTAGTCAAGCTTTCCGGTGAAGTGATTATGGGAGATACCGGGATGGGCTCATTGTATGGGTATTGGTTTTTATTGCTAGGAATTGGTATCATGTCCGGGAGTTTATTTGTTGCTTATTTAAACCACGGTAGGATTGAGCTTGGACTAAGTGCAATTGGAGCCATGGGTATGCCCCTGATATTTATGGGTCTTTATTTTGCAGAGCCTTTGGGGGTGAGATTTGATTTCTGTTGTTTCGGTCTCGGTTTTTTTGGAGCTTTATTTTTTGTTCCTCTAAACGGCCACTTTCAAGATCAGGCTAATGAGGACGAGCGGGGCCGGGTATTATCTGCGTCCAACTTGCTGACCCAACTCTTTAGCATTGGTATGGTTTTATTGCATGCCTTTTTGTCTCATTCTCAAAGGGTAAGTTCCAAGCAGGAGCTGCTGGTTATCTTGGTACCTGCTGCATTGATCGGTTGCTTCACTTTGTGGTATTTACTTGAGGACTTTTTTCGTGCTTGGTTTCATGTATTTTTACGGATCTTTTACCGTATAAAGTTTTCGGGGATGATGAACTTCCCAGATAAGGGAGGCTGTTTATTGGTAAGTAATCATTTATCCTATGCGGACCCCGTTTTTATTGGGGCAGCTTTTCCTCGAAAAATTCGGTACCTTGCTTACTCCGGCCTTGCTCAATCCAGAATGATGAGAGCGGTTTTTAAGCTTACCAAGACCCTTACTATTTCGCCCGAAAGGTCATTGAAGAGTATCAGGGAATCAGTTACGCAGCTAAAACGAGGGAAACCACTTTGTGTATTTGCGGAAGGGGGCATTTCAAGGCTTGGGGTAATGCTTCCCTTTATGCGCGGATCCATGTTGCTTGCCCAGCAGGCAGGGGTGCCCATTATTCCGGTTCATATCGATAAGGTCTGGGGCTCAGTTTTTAGTCCCGAGCGAGGAAAATTTTTCACTAAAAGCCCTTTATCTTTTCCCTACAAGATAACGGTGTCAGTAGGGGAACCTTTGGATTCCTCTGTAGTTTCTGTTGAAAGGGTAAGATCGGAAGTTATGGAACTTGGCAGGCTGTCTTTTCGAGAGCGTATACAGTCAAGGCATGCAGCCCTTTTACTGATAAAGAAAAAAATATATGGCTCCAAAGATTCTCTTTTTATCGAGTCGATACCAGGGGAATATATAACCAAAGGGAAATTTTTGAAGTTTCTTGAAGATGGAAGCAGAAATGTACCGGTCCATCTCCAAAACTGGGTGAATCAAGTGAACAGGCTTTTAAATGGGGATCTTGAACTTGCGTCTATAATTTATGTAAATTGGTGCCGGCTCAAGGAAATGAACTTGTGGGATCGTCCGAGCTTGTTGGTTGGTAAAGGTAAAGGACCTTGGGCTGAGCAATGGTTCCCTTGGATTCCCCTTTTGGATAACCGTATCATACGGTATCATAATAAAGGCATTATAATGGGAAAAAACCTGGAGCACATCGAGCACCCACCCGCCACTACGACGTGTGGTTTAGCCACTCATAATAATGGATTAATTGCAATCAATGGACCGGCCCCATTTATCAATGGCGTGGAGTCACCTGAAATTGAACAGTCTGGATCGAAATTGAAGACTTTCGGACGTATGCTGGTTGGTTGCTCATATAAGAATACCCAAGAGGGCTTTCTTCTAAAAGGTGTATTTTGTGAGGAAATCCTAGAGGAGGTAAAAGGGGTGGATAAGGAAGGTTTCCTTGAGCCTGTTTAGGGTCTTTACATGCTTTCCCTTTCTGTTCGTTCTGTTATAAAGGTTAGTTAATTTTAAATTTATGGTAATGACTTCCTTTCTTTCGGAATCCGCAACTTTTTCTCAAACGCTTGACCAGTTAAAAGGCGAAACTGTTTTCGTGCTCGGTCACCGCAGACCAGACGGTGATTGTATTGGTTCTCAGGTAGCACTGACCCGGGTCCTCCAAAGCCTTGGTGTAAATGCTCGGGCAGTGAACGCTGATCCCTCTCCTCGTACTTTAAAAAAATTCCTGGGTGATACAGAACTGCTTTGTCCCGGGGACATTGATGATCCTGATGCCATTATTATAACAGTTGATTGCGCTGACCATGCCAGGGTTGGAGAGCAGTTAAAAGATCGTTTCCCTAAGGTTTTCTTGAATATAGATCATCATGTTTCCAATACCAAGTTTGCGGAACACAACTTTGTACTATCCGATGCCTCTGCAACAGGTGAAATATTGGCTAAATTCTTTTTTGATTGTGGTTACAAAGTTGATAAGACAACCGCCGAAGCGTTATACCTTGGAATATGTACGGATACTGGCCAGTTTTGTTACGCGGGTACCAATGCATCGGTTTTTGAAGTTTGCCGATTGCTATGTGAGGCAGGATGCAACCCTTCTACAGTTTCTCATGAACTGTACGAAAGAGAAAAACCCGGTCGTATCCAATTGTTGCAGCGCTTTCTTGCGAGTTTCCGGATGGAGTTTCAGGACCGAGTATGTATCGGATGTATTCATGAAGAATTCTACCAGGAAACCAGAACCAAGCCGGAGGATGCAGAGGACTTTGTAGATTATGCCCGTTCCTTGGAGGGAGTTGAGATTGGAGTGTTGGTGGAAAATAGAAATGGTAAGTTAAAAGGCAGTTTTCGGGCCAAAGATAAAAAATTCAGGGTCGACTTGTTGGCTAAAGAATTTAACGGGGGCGGGCACGCTTGTGCCGCAGGCTTTAATGTAGACTCTGCATTTGATGATTTTTATCCAAAATTGGTGAATGCCGTCGGTGTTCACCTTGAAGTTGTAAACGGAAAGGGATTTTAAAAATGGCTAATATACAAGAACCCGCATTTGAGGGCATTCTTCTCGTCGACAAACCATCCGGGATTACCTCCCATGATATTGTCGATCGACTGCGACGGAAATTAAAGATGAAGAAAATCGGGCATGCGGGGACATTGGATCCTCTGGCAACTGGTTTGATGATTATGCTGATTGGGAAGGCTACAAAAGTATCTCAATTTTTGATAAGCTTGGATAAAAGTTATGAAGGTGAATTTATTCTTGGCATTGAGACTGACAGTCAGGATGCAGATGGTGAAGTGGTGAACGAATCTTCCCTTCCTGCCAATTTGACTGCTGAGCTTATCGAGAAAGAAATGGAAGGTTTTATGGGCGACCAGTATCAAACACCGCCTATGTTCTCAGCGAAAAAAATAAATGGTGTGCCACTTTACAAGATGGCACGTAAAGGCAAAACGGTGGAACGCGAGCCAAGATTTATTCGTATTAATGAATTAAAGCTTACTCACTGGGATTCTCCCACAGGGGGCTTTTTTATGGCTTGTAGCAAAGGTACTTATGTGCGCACAGTTTTGCATGATCTCGGTCAGAGGATTAACTGTGGTGCTCACATGAGTTCTTTACGGCGTACACAGATTGATCAGTTTTCCATTGAGGGGGCAAAACCACTGAACGAGATAGAAGAGATGAACTTGAGCGATATCCAAAAGCGGTTGATTCCCATCCGTGAAGCAGTTCCCTCCCATGTTCTCTGATTTATAATGGAGGTTTTCTCCACCATCAAAGAATTTGGGGAAACCCAGAAGGAAACCCCAGTCATTTTATCCATTGGGATGTTTGATGGTGTGCACCTCGGACACCAAGTGGTATTGCAACAAACGGTTGAAGAAGCGGTCCGACAAAATGCCAGTCCTGTAGCCTTCACTTTTCCTGAGCACCCGGGATCATTTATAAGACCTGGAAAAGAACCTCCTTTGTTAATGGATGCAGAATACAAGGCTGCCACTTTACTCCGCCGGGGAATGAAAGCTGTAATTATCAGAAGTTTTGACGCAAGGCTTTCGAATACAGAAGCAAAAGATTTTATCCCTTTTCTGCTCGATGGTATCCCTTCGCTAGCTGGGATTTGTGTAGGGCAGAATTTTCGGTTTGGAAAAAAAAGGGTGGGGGATAGCCAATTTTTACTCGAAGAGGGAAAGCGCAGGGGGATAGCTGTTCGTATTATCGAGTCCAAGATTCTAGGAGAGCGTCCGGTGAGTAGTTCCAGGATAAGGTTGGCTCTAATGGATGGAAATATTGAGGAGGTGAACCAAATGCTTGGCCATCCCTATGAAATTACGGGAGTTGTGGAATCAGGCAAAGCATTGGGGCGAACCATCGGTTTTCCAACCTTGAATGTAGATTGGAACCCTCAGGCTAAACCCGCTTATGGGGTGTACGCAGGTATAGTGAAATCTGGAGAACAATTTTTGTTTGCTGTCGCCAATTATGGATTACGGCCAACCTTGGAGTCGAAAGCATTGACCCCCAAACTTGAGGTCCATGCCTTGGACCAATTGGACCCGGCCAAGTGGAGGTCTGGGATTGAGATTTGTATGAAGCTTTTGGCATTTATTCGCCCCGAAAAAAAGTTTGAATCTGTGGAGCAGTTAAAGGAACAAATTGCGAAAGATAAACGAGTTGCAGAAGAAGTAAGAGCACTCAACTAGATCAATTTCTGAATATGTGGAGACCAGCAACTGGTGCGCCCACCAATTTTTTCTCTTCGTAATTTTTTTCCTGTCTTCGGGCAAAGTCCACCATCTTTCCATCGGGTATGAAAAAGCCAACCTTTGGGGGGGTCTCCTCCATTCTGACCCACTGACTTCATCGCACCCCGGGCGACAAAAAGGGTTTGTTTAAATAAACGAGTCGCAGCCTTTTCCTTTATTTCCCCACAGGGCGAAGCGGGATGAATACCTGCCCTCCATAGAACTTCGTCGGCCATCCAGTTTCCCATACCCTGAAAATATCTTTGATCCAAAAGTAATGCCTTGATTGGGCGTTTTGCATGCCTTTTAAGCGCCATTTTTACTATTTGTTGGTCAAATTTTTTGTCCAACATTGATACAGGTAAATCATTCCACCAAGGAGGACCCGTTTTACCAATGTGCAAGCGCACTTTACCAAATTGTCGAGGATCTTTGAAAATGAGGGCAGCTGAGTTCTGGTAAAGAACAAGAGCATCATGCTTTTGAGCGGAGTAGGTTGCTTTTCCCAAGGAAATGCTCCCGGTCATACCCAGGTGAACACCCAGCCATTTGTTGCCGGTAAACTTGAATAACATTTGCTTCCCGTGTGTTGCTGAGGATGTAATGGTTGTCTGGGACAATGCATCTTCAACCAGCTCGGGCTCGCAACTACGAAAAACTCGAGAAGTTTTGTTTACTTCCACCTTTTTAATTTCTTGATTCAAATGAGAGTTCCAAATGGAGCAGGCAAAAGCTACTTCTGCTAGTTCTGGCATCGTCTATTGAATGTTGAGGGCGTTGTTTCTTTGTTGAACTGAATGTTCGGGGATAACGGGAATTTCGATAACCCGAATGCCATCAGCCAATGGAGTGCTGATTCTTTGGATGATCTCCTCCCATGTTTGTGCAAGGGAATGTTCGACTCCGTGGGCATCGCATAACTTAGCAAAATTACAATTTTGAGGGGTTACAAAGCACTTTTTAAACTCGTCCTGCTTGGAAATGGGGAGATGGTGGAATATGGCTCCTCCATTATTATTGATCAGTATTACGGTCAGGCTTCCGCAAAAATAATTTGAAAACAAAAGAGCATTGGAGTCGTGTAAAAAAGCTAATTCTCCTGTGAGTAAAAAAGTAGGTTTTTTAGATTGGTGAGCAAGACCGAGGGCTGTACCTAAGGTGCCATCAATCCCATTGACGCCCCGGTTTCCAAAAAGTTTACGCGTGGATGGCCCTTTTTTCCAAAACCATTCAAGGTCACGTATGGGCATACTGTTAGCTACATGTAGCAATGCATCATCGGGCAAAATTAACGAGAGCGTGCGGGCTAATTTTGCTTCATGGATCGAGTCTTCGCTTTCAAGCTGTTTTTGAATTTTGTTTTCAATGTAATGCTCGGCATCAAGCCATGATTGTACCCATTCAGCATTTGGTTTCCCCACTTCTAGATTTTGTAGTGTATCGAAATCGGTTTGAAAACTTGTGCTTTCAGAGATCAATGGGTCCACCCTTATTCCTCGGGGTTCGATAATGATACGCTTTGCACAGGTTTGATCTACCCAGGATCGCAATTTTTTTGATGTAGGCAATGGACCCAAGACAATGATCAGTTCTGGCTTGAGTTTCTCGGATAGGGATGAATTTCGCAGGTGATGTTCATAACGCAGAATAGTGGTGTCACTTGAACAGTTTCGAAGTGGGCTGAGGGCATCGCAAATTGTAGGAACAGGGAATTTACAGAGGAGTGATAATATCGGAGGGGCAGGGGCGAATTCGCCTGCAATTAAGAGTACTTTTGTAAAACCTTTCGAGATGGCAGAAATTGATTCGATCGAATCTTTAAATACTGGCTTTGGTAACTTAATAAAGGAAGATACCGGGATTGAGTAAGCCGTCGGAGAACCTTCAGGGAATAATGGTTCGCGGAAGGGAAAATTTATTTGTACCGGCCCGGGGTTCTCCCCCAAAGCCTGCTGGTAAGCTGTTTGTAAGAGAGTGGACAGTTTGTTTATCGATTCAGTACTCGGGTCCGGCAAAGGAGACTGATGAAATCCCCGGACAAATTTTTCGAAAAGATTACATTGGTCAATGGTTTGACCCGCACCGCAATTTTGTAATTCAGGCGGACGGTCAGCGGTCAAAAGGAAGAGAGGAATACCGGAGTAGTGTGCTTCAGTCACAGCAGGAAACCAATGAGTTGGTGCTGAACCAGAAGTACAAAGTAAAGCGGTAGGTTTTTGGCTGTGCTTACTCCTGCCTAACGCTGCGAATGATGCGGTCCGTTCATCAAGAATGGGAATGCACTCAATGCCTTTTTTCCTTTCAAGGGCAAGAATTAGGGGAGTGGAACGAGAGCCAGGGGAGAAAAAAACATGCTCAATCCTGTTTTTATAAAAAAAATCTGCTACCATTTCACCCCATAGGAGGTTGTTATATGCAGACGGGTTTCCCGTTTGCTTCATACAGTACTAGGGAAGTCAGATTCTCCAGTTATGACATCCAGCATAGCTTGTAACTTCCAATCCGTTTCAATTTTCTCTTGTTGCGGGCTGGAGCCAGCGACCACACCCGCTCCTGCGTACAAAGTGACTTCAGAGGAAGAGATCTTTCCGCAACGAATGGGGACAACAAACTCACCCCTGCCACGGTGGTCAAACCACCCTGTGACCCCGGAATACCAACCACGATCCGCGTTTTCTAGTTCACGAACCAAAGGCAGAGCATCCTCTCTGGGAGACCCACCCATGGCAGGGGTGGGGTGGAGAGCTGCAACCGCATCAAGCGGGTGAGTTTTACCGTCTGATTTTACACGCAGTGGGGTGCGGATATGCTGGAGATTTGCCAGACGAAGGAGGCGAGATTTACCCTTGGTGCAATCTGTTAAACCAATTGACTGTAAGCGTCTCAGAATACTGTCTATAACCACCCGGTGCTCATGGACTTCTTTTTTTCGTGCCAGTAATGTTTTCCCCCAATGGGCGTCTTTGCCTGCGGAAGGGCCTCGAGGTGCAGATCCAGCTACGGCTTCAGTTTCGAGATATTGTCCGGATGATCGTAATAATGTTTCGGGTGTTGCCCCTACCATCATGCCAGCATTTGGTGTAGATAAGCAAAAGGTGAAGCAATCCGGGAATTTTTCCCGGAGAAGATGGGCCAATGAAAAGGGAGGGATCGGACCATCGGTTTGAAAGGTAAGTTGTCGAGCCAGTACAACTTTTGAAAGCTCTCCTGCATCAATGTGCCTCAGTGCTTTTTCTACCGCGCTCTCGTAAGAGAAGTTTTCCTGTGGTTTCCCCAACGAAAACTTTTT
>ERZ1046876.1226-NODE-1226-length-17123-cov-5.255742_pt1 | contig 17123 bp, 13 predicted proteins | sample MGYA00383094_ERZ1046876 | MGnify/ENA primary metagenome ERZ1046876 (study PRJEB29581, sample SAMEA5548364) | metagenome | biome: marine; feature: coastal; material: water | depth 50 m | study: Short-term variability in the microbial, nano- and picoplankton...
CCCGAGAATTTACGAAATCCTATCTACGACACCTTATTCAGGCAAAGGAATCCCTTGCTGGTACCATTCTCACCCTACATAACTTGCGTTTTTTCGTTTCGTTAATGGAGGAGGCGAGGAAGCAGATATTGAACGGAGAGTTCGAGGGCTGGTCGAATCGTTGGATTTGTAGTTATAACTCGGGGGCTTAGTCTTGACTAGGAGCTTCTGATGAAGCAGTTTCATATCTCGTCTTCGGACACTAAGGTCGGGCCGTAGCGCAGTCTGGTAGCGCACTACGCTGGGGGTGTAGGGGTCGTGAGTTCAAATCTCACCGGCCCGACCATTTTTTCTTCCTTCTTCCCCCATTCGAAAAGAAGGTTTTCAAATCCTCACCATCTGCTAGAATAGAATCTTTGCGTAATTTATGAAAACTCTAGTAACAGGAGGAGCCGGTTTCCTTGGTAGTCACATTTGTGAACGTTTGCTTGAACAGGGGCATGAAGTCATTTGCTTGGATAATTTCTTTACAGGAAATAAGCAAAATGTCGCTCATCTCAAAGATTATGCTAATTTCGAGCTTTTTCGTCACGATGTGATTGATCCGTTTAAGGTCGAGGTTGATCGAATTTACAATATGGCCTGTCCGGCATCTCCGGTTCATTACCAGTATAACCCGATTAAAACGGTAAAGACTTCGGTGATGGGGGCAATTAATTGCTTGGGCTTGGCTAAGCGGGTTGGGGCACGCATTTTGCAGGCATCCACCTCTGAGGTTTATGGAGATCCAGAAGTACATCCCCAACCCGAGAGCTATCGGGGGAATGTTAATCCGATCGGTACCCGTGCTTGTTACGACGAAGGGAAGCGTTGTGCCGAGACATTATTTTTTGATTATCACCGGGAAAATCAGGTGGATGTACGAGTCGTACGTATTTTCAATACTTACGGACCACGAATGGCACCGGACGATGGCCGGGTGGTTTCCAACTTTATCGTACAGGCTCTGAAAGGTGAGGATCTGACTATCTACGGGGACGGATCCCAAACCCGTTCATTTTGTTTTGTCGACGATTTGGTGGAAGCAATCCTACGTACCATGGAACAGGATGAAACCGTTGGCCCGATAAATATTGGAAATCCAGTTGAGTTCACGATCCGCGAATTGGCCGAGCAGGTACTCAAACAGGTAGGTTCATCTTCCAAACTTGTGGAAATGCCCCTTCCTTCGGATGATCCTACTCAACGAAAGCCCGATATTTCCCTTGCTAAGAAGGTCTTGGGGTGGGAACCCAAAGTTCAATTGGCTGAGGGATTGGAGCGTGCCATTCCTTATTTTCGCGATGCGATATCTCGCTAGCCATATGCTTCCGTACCGACCATTTTTCATATGAGTTTGTTTTCACCCGTTCAATCGATCATGCAATCCCTTAAGGGGCGGCAATATCGAAAATTTATTAAAAAGTGCGTCCCGGTAGTAACTCGGATCAACGAGTTGGAGAAGGAACTGCAGTCTTTGAGCGACGATCAGTTACGTGCCAAAACGGATGAGTTTATGCAGCGTTATAAGGACGGGACCAGCCTGGACGACCTGCTTCCCGAGGCCTTTGCTGTGGTAAAAAACGGAGCGCGCCGACTTTGCGGTAAAACCATTGATGTGTGCGATCAGCCAATTGAATGGCAGATGGTTCATTACGATGTACAATTGATCGGGGGTATGGCCTTGCATGAACGCCACATAGCAGAAATGGCAACAGGGGAGGGTAAAACCCTGGTCTCCACCTGTCCTCTTTACCTCAATGCATTGTCCGGACAAAACTGCCAACTCGTCACCGTCAATGATTACCTTGCTCGTCGGGATTCTAATTGGATGGGTGCGCTGTTTGAATTTCTGGGACTTAAGGTGGGATGTATTCAAAACAGTATGCCATCATCAGAGCGTCGTAATATGTACGCTAAGAATATTACCTATGGCACCGCATCTGAGTTTGGATTTGATTATTTACGGGACAATGGAATGGCTACCAGTCAGGAAGACCAGGTCCAACGGGATCATTTCTTCTGCATTATTGATGAAGCTGACTCCATCCTCATCGATGAAGCACGTACACCCTTGATTATTTCCGGTCCCATGCGTGAGGACAATCCGTTGCCATTTAATGAGATGAAGCCCTTGGTAACTAAGTTAGTGGATGCACAGGTTCGCCAGTGCAATCGCTTGGCTGAGGATGCTAAGAGGATATTAACTTCGGATGAATCTGATGAAGATGTACTTGATGAAGCCACTGGAAAACTTTACCAGGTGAAGCGGGGGTTGCCCACACACAGGCAGTTCATGCGGATGATGGAGGATGCAAAAGTCCGAAAACGTTTTGAGAAGTTCGACCTGGAAATGAATTCCGATTACAACAAGGAAAGGGCACACAATTTAAAGGAAGAACTTCACTATGTAATTGACGAAAAAAACCAACAGGCGGACTTGACTGAGCAGGGGCGTGGTTTAATCAGTCCGAGTGATCCTGAGGGCTTCGTAATTCCTGACCTTGCAACCACCTATGTGGAGATTGATCGCAAGAAGACTTTAAGCGATGAGGAAAAGCGCCAGGAGCGCGAACAGGCGGAACTGGAATTTCAGGAAAAAAGCGAACGTATCCATACGATTTCTCAATTGTTACGTGCCTTTGCTCTCTACGAAAAAGATAAAGAATATGTGGTGCAGGGTGGCAAGGTTATGATCGTGGATGAAAATACGGGTCGTTTGATGCCGGGTCGTCGCTGGAGCAACGGATTGCACCAGGCGGTTGAATCCAAAGAAGGGGTACAGATCGAAAAGGAAACAAAGACATACGCCACCATTACTATTCAGAATTATTTTCGGATGTATGATAAGTTGTCGGGAATGACCGGTACTGCTGAGACTGAGGCTGGTGAATTTCATGACATTTATCGTTTAGGAGTTATGGTCATTCCGACTCACCGTAAGTGTGTACGTGAGGATCTTAACGATTTGATGTTCAAAGGTCGTAGGCAAAAGTACAACCAGGTATTGGAAGATCTTACTGAGGCCCATAAACGCGGACAGCCAGTCTTGGTGGGAACTGCATCGGTGGAATCTTCCGAGGTTTTCGGTCGTATGCTCAAGCGGGCAAATATCCGCCATACCGTACTCAATGCAAAATTTCATGAAAGGGAAGCTGAGATTGTTGCCCAGGCTGGGCAGAAGGGTGCAGTGACGATTGCCACCAATATGGCAGGTCGGGGAACAGACATTAAATTGGGCGAGGAAGTCAAAGAACTGGGTGGTCTCCTTGTCCTGGGTACGGAAAGGCATGAGTCCCGACGGATTGACCGACAATTACGCGGACGCTGTGCCCGTCAAGGGGATCCAGGAGCCTCCCGTTTTTATGTGTCATTGGAAGATGATTTGATGCGTTTGTTCGCCAACCAGGGAGCTCTTTCCAAGATGTTGGAAAAATCGTTTGGGGATGATGAGATGCTCGAGCATGGTACGCTCGACTGGTCGATCCAAAACGCTCAGAAAAAAGTGGAGCAGCAAAATTATTCCATCCGTAAACGCCTGCTACAGTATGATGATGTACTTAACCGCCAACGGGAAATTGTTTATTCGATTCGTAATGATGTTTTAATTGAGGAAGATCCCGGTAAAATCCTTCTTGATTTGGTGGAGGAGGAAGTTGACGAACGTCTCGCCAATATGCCCGAAAACGAGTTTAAGGCCACTAAGTTAGCGGATATGCCGGAGGTTGAGTCTTTCGTTGCATCCTGGGTGAATATTACTTTCCCCCTTAATCTTAGTGCCGAGGAATTTGTTGGGTTGGGCGAAGAAGGTTGCAGGAAATTACTTCTCGAAAAAATCAACCAAGCTTACGAAGGCAAGCGCAAGTTGGAAGATCCTGAACAGATTCAAAGTTTGGAGCGCTATGTGGTGGTCAATGCAGTTGATGTTCATTGGCAGGACCATCTTACTGAGATGGAAGAATTGCGCCGCAGTGTGGGCTTGCGGGGATATGGTCAGAAAGATCCCTTGAGTGAATACAAGAGCGAGGCATTCCGGGCTTTTGAAGAAATGATGGGTTCGATGCGTTCAGAGGTTTGTACAGGTATGTTCCGTGCAGCGACTAACTTGGCAGCCTTTGAAAACATGTTAAATACTTTGAGTAAATCTGCCAAATCGACTGGACCCGATTCCGGTAGTGCTGCTGGATTTGACCGTTTTTCTGCACCCTCTGCTTCAGCCCCGCCCCCTGATGCACCTTCTGCACCTCCAGTCGCCATGCCGGTGGTTAGGGATGCGCCCAAGGTCGGTCGTAATGATCCTTGCCCCTGTGGGAGCGGTAAGAAATACAAAAAGTGTTGCGGGATAGGGGCTGCATCCTAAGGCAGCAAAAGTTAAAAGATTAGCTTTCTTCGGAAAGGCATCGGGCAAGATCTGTCCATTGCAAACCGGTAATCTTTTCAGGGCGTATGGTTGGGCAGAGATTCTGTCTTTTTAACCACGAGAGCATAACTTCTTGAATAGCAGAATTCTCGTTTTTGATTAAGCTTCCCAATTGTTTTCTGCGTTGCGTGAAAATTCGTCTGATTAATACCCGTACATGCTTAGGAAAGGGGAATCTATTTTCCAACCTGTCCATCCGAAGCAACACGGAATCAACCGATGGTGCTGGAAAAAAGCATTGTCCCGGCACCGCGTGTTTTCCACCGGTTTCATAGCAGGCCTGTAAAAAAATGGATAGGGCATTAAATGTTTTGCTTCCAGAACAGGCGAGCATACGTTCAGTTGCTTCCTTTTGTAACATCATGACCATTCGTAAGGGAAGTTTTCCAGATCCGAGCAAACCTTCTAACCATGCTGAGGAAATTGCATAGGGCAGATTGGCGACCACTGCAAAATCACCTATTTCTTCGGGTAAATCTCCGGTGGGATATTTGACCGCATCTGCCCGTAAGAGATTGAGTTGACCCGATTTGATATAGGAGGCGAGTTGTTCCCTAAGGTGAGCATCCAAACGACGATCAATTTCTACTGCATAGACTGGATGCCCTTGTGCAAGTAGGCGTTCAGTCAGGGTGCCGAGTCCGGGGCCAATCTCGAGCACGGGCATATTTTTAGGAAGATCTGCCATGGAAATAGATTTTTCCACAAGGTTTCCATCGATCAGGAAATTTTGACCTAATTTCTTGTTGGGTCGATGATCGAGTTGACGGAGCAACTCATTGGTGACTGATGGACTAAGAGCCATTCAAGCAGTGGGCAGAAGAATACTTAGGACTATCTATTCGCAGTCCTTCATCTCCCCGATGAATTCCTCGACATTTTCTGCCCGCATCAGAGCCTCTCCACAAAGCACGGCATCGGCACCTGCCTCTCGGGCACGCCAGGCATCTGCTGGTTCGAGGATTCCACTCTCACTTACTTTGATAATCCCTTCAGGAATTTTCGGGAACAAATCTTCAGTCACCGCAAGGTCGGTCTTGAAACGTTTTAAATCCCGGTTGTTTACTCCAAGTAGGAGAGGGTTGTGGGGTAAAACTTTGTCGAGCTCTTCTTCTTCATGGATTTCATAAAGGCAGGTAAGTCCTGCTAGGTCTGCTGCATACCTTAGGGTTCTTAATTCGTCATCATCCAGGGCACGAACGATTAGAAGGATTGCACGGGCACCGGCTTCGAGGGCTTCCAATATCTGAATCGGGTGGACCATAAAGTCTTTGCGTAAAGTTGGGGTGGAGCGGTTGTGTTCGCGTAAAAAATCATTCACATCCCAAAGGTCCTGTAGAGTGCCTCCGAAATAGGGTTCGTCGGTTAGTATGGAAAGTGCATCGGCACTTGCATTAACATAAGTCCGTGCCTGTTCGGGAGCAGATACAGCGGATGCGATCTCACCGGCAGAGGGGGACTTTCTTTTAATCTCGGCGATGACGGATAATTCATCCGGACTGGACAGGGCATCAAGAAAGGAGGGACCGTTTTGCAGGCGTTCTCCAAGTTGGGAAAGTTCGCTATCACGAACCGGACGGATGAGTGGTTCGATTTCGCGGCGTTTAGCCGCCATGATTTCAGATAGTTTGTCCATGGATAATTGTTTGGGGAAAATAAATTTCCTGGGGTATGGGTTTGCAAGTCCCAGGCATTTTTCCCATAGTGCGCCTGCGTGAGCGAAATTCAACGACTAAGAGAACTTATGGCAAGATTGCGTGCCCCGGACGGTTGTCCCTGGGATCAGGAGCAAACCCATCAATCCATTGCCCGATGTCTTGTTGAAGAGGCGGCTGAAGTGCTAGAAGCAATCGATACCGAGGACACGGAGTTATTAAGAGAGGAACTGGGTGATCTTCTACTTCAGGTAGTTTTTCATTCGCAGATTGAAGAAGAGGCAGGGCGCTTCGATCTTGAGGATGTTGCTCGGGAGATTTCTGAAAAATTAGTTCGGAGGCATCCACATGTCTTTGGCGATCCAAACGACAAAGAAGAAGATGCTGATGCGGTGATTGATCGTTGGGAACGAATTAAGGCCGAAGAAAAAAAGGCCAAGGGGTTAAGTGAAACAAATCAAAAGTTTAAGAATTTGCCTCCGCAACTTCCCTCCACTCTTTTTGCCACCGAGGTTTACAAGCAGGCAAATAAACTGGGCTTGGAGAAGGAGGGGGAATGGGATGATAGTAAGATCAATGAAATGGGTAACGGTTTGAACGAAGCCCAAGTGGGACGGGCTCTTTTTGAATGGGTGGCAGCTTGTCGGTCTAGTGGGATTGATCCAGAATCTGCCCTGCGCAAATTTGCATCGTCCCAAGTCCGTATTCTCGAAGAGAAATATAAGTCCAAGTCTTGAGCATTTCCCGCTCCACAAAGTTTGAAACTCTGGAGTTTTTTGACGATTCAAAACGCCGTACCCTTGTTTGTGAATTACGTAAGAGTCCGCGTTCGCGCAGGATTAATCTGAGATTAAAAAGTCCCGTCAGTGCTTTGCTTACTTTTCCTCAGCGAATGGGGTGGAAGGATGCTGAACTTTTTTTGCAACAGCAAACAGATTGGTTGCGACGCAAGAGTTTGGAATTTCCTGTCCCCAGTTCTTTGAGTGATTATTTTGCCAGGGGCAGTTTTATTTGCTTAGATTCCAGGGGATCAGATAAGCCAGTTAATATACAAATTGACGCTCATGCTAACAGAACCCGGACCAGTCTCGAAAACCAGCAAGTTTCTATTTTTGTAGCAGGTGAAGAAAACCGAGAACATTTGATTAAAGAAGCCTGCCGTAAATTAGCCTGTCAATTTCTGCCTTCTAGGTTGCAATGGGCGGAGGGACGGACTGGTTTGCAGTCCAAAAGAATCAGGGTGGGGGATCAAAGTACCCGTTGGGGGTCTTGTTCCCCACGCGGAACGATTTCCTTAAACTGGCGAATTATTCTACTTCCTCAAGAGTTAGGAAACTATGTGCTTTTTCATGAACTTACTCACCTCGTGGAGATGAATCATTCCTCCCGCTTTTGGTCAAAACTAGAAGAATTTGTGCCCGGAGCCAAAAAGATGGACCGTGAATTATCCAGAGTTGGAAAACCAGTGTTTGCTTTAGGACGAATCGAATAATCGCTAAAGAGCCAATTTATTCAGGGCCGAGTTCCCAAGCGGATCGGCCACCCATCGAGCGCAGATAGTTCAAGCCGTCACTACCTTCTTCCCCTACATCAGTCGGGGTAATGGCGTCAGGTCCGTAGCGACGATTTAAGTCGAGTCCAAAGGCCAACATTTTACGGATTAAGGATTTTTTTCCTGAAAACGCAGCTCCATGGAGAAGGGTATAACCGTGCATCGCTTCAATGGTAGGATCAGCGGAACGTTCGAGTAAATAATCGACGACATCTTCACGTCCAGCCACGGTGGCGACTAAAAGGGGGGTGGCTCCAAATGAGTCCTGTTCATTGATTAATCGTCCGGCTTTAAGGAGGGATCGGATCTGATCATAATCTCCGGTGCCAGCAGCCAGGTGTAACGGGTAGGATGATTTTACGCCCAATCTCTTAAGTAATTCGACAATTTTAACATTTCCACTTGCTCCGGCCAAGTCCATGAGGTTTGAGCCATAAGCATCGACGGCATGAACATCGGCAGACAGGGCGAGTAAGGTTTCGACTGTTTCAAGTTGTCCGCGGAGGGTCGCAGTCATGACAGGAGTTTCCTGTTCGTCAGTCTGGGCATCGACCTCGGCACCGTCTTCCAAAAGCAATTCGACCACTTCCTGATTTTTTCCCCATGCCGCACTGTGCAGGGGGGTGGATAGATGATTTCCTCGGGTATTTGGATCACCACCATTGCGCAATAAGTAGTCCACAATATATGCGTTTCCACGATATGCGGCATAATGCAGTGGGGAATGACCAAAGCGGTCGTTCGCATTGATCAAGGCTCCCATGGCCACCGCTTCAACTACTTCGTTTAGATCGTCACGGGCGATAGCTAAAAATAAGCGGGTATTAATTTGATCAATCCATTCCTGGCCGAGTCGGTCAACAATGAGGGACCATGCATGCCGGTCCGTGCTTGAGAGTATCAGTTTTCCTGACAAGCCTCTTTGGTTATTACTTCGTAGATTGAAATTCGAAAATTCATCCAACCAACTGATATATTTTAATTGATCAAAACTAAGGCCTCGTGGTTCTCGGAGCAACTTGGCAGATGCAGTTGGATTGAAGTCGAGGGCAAATGCATGATTGTTCAACAATTTACGCCGGTGAAAGGCAAGTGGTTCAATGGTCGAACCAAGTTTCAATTCCCGCGAATATTCGGGGGTGGATAGCCAGGTAGAATTGGTTTTTTCTGTAAGATCAAGTTGATGCACTTGAAGTAACGCATTTAGGCCCATACCAGCCTTCATACCCGCAAGTAACTCCCTAAAGGGAAGGGAGTTAGAGATTTTCATTCCTGCAGCCCAAATCGGAATGGTTTGTGTAATGGATTGGCCGTTGGGGAGGGCAGTTTGTACGGTTCGGGAACTTCCTCCGGCAAAGACAAAATCTCCACTCGGGAAACGGACTAATTCCCGGGCACTTAGATCAAATCCTGGCAGATCAGTATCCGCTCCCAATTTATTTGCCGAAAATAATTTAAGGGCCATGTCCACAGCTTCTCCGAGAAAATGGTGGAATCCTTCTTCGGGTAGACTAATGCGACCGACAAGAGGGGCGTCACCTGGCAACTGGTCGATAATCTTTAAAGTATTTACCTGTTTCGTTGGGTTGGTTCTATCATTTGAATAATTATGCACATCAATCCTTAAGGTACCCGGTTGAGAACTAAAAAGGAGCCCATAAGAATCGAGCAGGAGAGAGTCAAACAAGGGAAGAATCGATTCGATGAGTGGATTTCCCTGCCATGCCTCGACCATTTGTCCATTTCCGGTACCCTCGAGGTAGAGAGCAAGATCAGAGGATTGGTTGGCATGTTTAGCAAGAGGAGCAGGCAATTCGGGCAGTTGAAAGCTTGAAGAAAGTGAGGGTATAGAATTTTCGAGATCCTGATTTCTTGAAGGGAGGTTTGCGTTTTGTCGGAGGAGTAAATTACCAAGTAGGAAGCAAAAATCACCTTCCCGACCGATGGCAAATGGCTGGGTGGTCCGTTGGTAAACTTTTGGATTATTTTTTGATGGGCTCAGACCTAATAAACGGGCGAGATCTGACATCGCTCGGTCGGCCAGTTCAGGGGAGCTTGCCCGGGCAATCGCCCCGAATTGTGGGTGTGGATTTTCGCCTTCGACCAGCCGGACAAAAAATTGTACTGGTTCGGACCATCTTATCCCACTACTGTTGTGGTCAGAAAGCCAGGAACGCAGAGGAGAACCAGTTTCTTCCATACGCTCGAATAAAGAGTTCCATCTCTGATTCTTGAGAATTTTAGATTTGGATATCATTTTTTGTCCATCGATGCTGAGTACGAGGATAGAGTCGGTCGGCACCCTGTGAAGGGTTTGGGAGACTGGAGCAGGCTTCGCAGATACAGCCAAGAAAGGAACGGACAGGCAGGAGGTTAGGAAGAGAATGAATGAAGAGCGAAAAATAAAAATAAATTTATAATATCAAGCTAATCAGCGTCAGATATTGGTCAAATTATCTTTCCATTCTTCCCGGTCCTTTTTAAGGATTGTGTAAGAAAAATTATGTTTACTGGAATCGTTGAAGGAGTTGGTGTTGTAAAAAGCCTGGAAGAACAGGAGGAATCCTGGTTGCTTCGCTTGGAATTGCCCTTTGCAAATGGGGATGGATTGGAAGCAGGTGCAAGCTTGGCAGTAAATGGATGTTGCCTAACCATGCGGGAAGACGGGGCAGTCGCTGGATCATTTGATTTGCTGGAGGAAACCCTTCACCGAACAAACCTCGGACAATTATCCACTGGAGACTGGGTAAACCTCGAACGATCCCTCCCCGCAAACGGTCGTTTGGGCGGTCATTTTGTAACCGGTCACATTGATGGTCCGGGAACGATTCAAGTTTTTGAGGAACGGGGGAAAAATTTATATCTTCAAGTGGGTGTAGAACAGGAATCGGCAAAGTATCTGGTAGACAAAGGATGCATTGCAGTGGATGGTTGTTCTTTGACTGTTTGTGAGGTAACTGACGATTCTTTTGCAGTCTGGCTCATTCCCCACACTTTAGACCAGACGAATTTGAAAGGGCGAAAGCCTGGGGATCGCCTGAACATAGAATTCGACCTGCTTTCCAAGTATGTCGAGCGTATCCATGCAAAGTCATGAATGATTCTTCCACTATTGAGCCCGGGGATGCTGCCTTGGCGGTTTTGGATGAATTAAAAAGGCAACGGTCCGAAGGGATTCGTCATTTGTACATGGAGGAATCCACCTTGCAGGGATTGGAGGAATTATTAGGCGGTGTGAAAAAGGAGTCCCCTCCCGTTCCCGTTGTGCCTAATAAGCCGAGGTTTGATCAAGTATCCGAACCACCTGCGGTCGCTAAGGTTATTCCGGATACCAAAGCTCCTATTCAAGAAAAGCCTGCTCCGGTTTCTCAACCAACCCTAAAATCAGTCAACCCAGCACTGGCGAAACCGCCGGAGATTTCCCTGCCCAATGGATCAAAGGCTGAACGATGGAATTGGCTAAAGGAGCAGGTGTTGGGTTGCGAGGTTTGCCAGTCCGAACTTAATCCCGGGGCAAAGGTGGTTTTTGGAGTGGGGAGTTTGGATGCAGATTTATTTTTTTGTGGGGAAGCCCCGGGTCCAGAAGAGGAGGAAGCGGGCGAACCTTTCGTTGGACCGGCTGGTGAATTGTTGGATAAAATTATATCTGTCATGGGACTGTCCAGGGAAACAGTTTACCTTGGCAATGTGGTCAATTTTCGTCCCCGTCATGAACGAGCTTACGGTAACCGACCGCCCACTTCCGAGGAATTGAACTTTTGTTTACCCTATCTGAGAGCACAGCTTGAAATCATTAAACCAAAAATCGTGGTTGCCCTGGGAAAGACTGCGACCGATGGATTGCTTGGTCCTGACCCTCAGCGCCGGCTCGGACAGATGCGTGGAAGCTGGCATGAATACGAAGGTATTCCCATGATGGTCACCTATCACCCATCCTACCTCCTTCACAACCCTAGCAAATCGAGCAAACGTAAGGTATGGGATGATATGCTTATGGTCATGGAAAAGTTGGAACTCCCTATCAGCGAGAAACAACGGTCCTTTTTTCAATAGCCTCTGTTTACTGTGCCTGAATCAATCGTCTTAATGACACTGGGGGGACATGCACCTTCGGCCGAGCTTTTGAAGTGGCGGGTGGAAGAGGCGGAACTTTCGATTGCGGTGGATGGTGGTTGCTTGGCTCATTGCGATGCGGATGTGGAACCGGATGTAATACTAGGAGATTTTGATTCCTGTGGGGATCTTTCGGACATTGAAATGAAATTTCCACGATCTGAGATCCATAAATTACCTGACCAGGAACATACCGATTTTGAAAAATCGGTTTCATGGATGATGAATAGGGGAGTTCCTAAACAACTTGTCATCCTTGGTGGACTGGGAAAACGAACTGATCATTGCCTTTCTAATTTGATGACTGCTGCACGGATTAACCCTTCGGTGAAAGTGGTCTTTGATGATGTCCACGAGTATGTGAGGAGAATAACTCCACACAGCTCTTTCTCACTAAATGGCAGGTCGGGCAGTACCCTTAGCCTGCTCCCCATGGGTAAATGTGAAGGTGTGGAGAGTTCTGGTCTGCAATGGGAATTGCAAGGGGTAGATTTTTCCTGGGACCGAATGGTCAGTCAGAGTAATCAATGTGTTGCCGATGAAGTACGGGTGGAATGCCAAAAAGGTGTTCTCTTTGCCTTTGTTTCCAAGGAGTCATAAAAAAACCCTGCCGGTATTGACCGACAGGGTTTCAAAAAAGTAACAATTATAAATACTTAGGACTTAAACTGGGGGAGTAATCCTTTGTCCATTGCATCTTTAAAATATTTCTCTGGATCCTTCTTCCATCTGCGCTGTGCACTGGATGACCAAAAGTAAATGGTCTTTCCGTTGTACTCAATGGTTTTGGATTCGGGGTTTACGATGCGATCATTGTAAATCGGGCAGAATCGTTGATCGAGCAATTCAATTTTGTCCACGCCAAGTTCCTTCTTTTCAGATGCGGAAAACTTCTCGGCAAGTGCAGGTAGTGCTTTGATATAGTAAGCAGTCGCTTTGTCGAAAGCTTTGACGCAGGAACCACAGCAAAATTCGATTTTCTTGCCCAAGACTTCGGAATATTCTTCTGGATCAACATCGTCATCCAACATAAGGGCACATTTTTCCGCGCCCAAAAGAGCGGTTTGCATAAGCAAGGCGATAAAGAGAGAGTAGAGTGCAATTTTCATAATCCCCAATTTGATCGATCAGTTCAGAAAATTCAAGCTTTTCAGAGGGATAGGGGAAAGTTTTTTTGGTTAGGTGAAAATATTATTGGGTTGACCCAGGTAGAGAGCCACTTTGCGTTGTAAATGATGAGAGATCCTCAAAACCTCGATAATTTCCTCAAACAATTGCAGGAATCTCTTGAGGAGATCGAACAATACCTGGCTAAGACGGCAGAGTCAGCCGAAGCAGTTTCTCCGGTTAAAGGCCTTGGTCGTTTATCGAGAATGGAAGCGATGCAGGATCAACAACTCATCCTTGCCGCCCGTCGTCGAAAAAAAATGCATAAAGTCGAGGTTCTCTCCGCCTTACAACGCATAGAAAATGGAATATTTGGAACCTGTATATTTTGCGGAAAACCGATCGCTGTTGAGCGTTTGGAAGTTGCACCTGAAGCAACTACCTGTGTGAACTGTTCTTAAATTTATTTTCTGTACAGTTCATTTTATCCGTGAGCGTCTGCTTGTTGAACTGCCTGATCGGCATCAAACCAGGGTGTGATGGTTTGTAAATCCTGATCGTTCCCGATGCAGTACACAAGATCACCGGCACAAAAAGTTGAATCGGCAAGACGATGAACAATCAAAGATTGCTCCTGTCGAATGGCGAGAATGGAAACGCCCGATTTTTCGGCAAGGTCGAGATCCCGGGGGGATTTTCCAATCACCCGACTGCCTTCAGTTACGAGCAATTTCTCAACCTTCAAGTCCTTGAGCCCCGCATGGGCTGCCAGGGGTAGGGGGGAGGAGGAATGTTCGCGGTCGGAGTGCATTGTTTCCTCACGTGCCTGATCAATTTCACGGACAATTAAATTTCGCGGAATCTTGAGCTGACGTAGAACAAGGGAGAGAATTTCTAAGCCTCCCTCCACCTCAGATGCGACCACATTGACCGGTATGACTTTGCTAAGTTGTTCCGATCCACGCATATATTGGGTTCGCACAAAAACGGGTGCTTGTACCTTCATTCGACCAATTGTGGAAATGACCCGCTCAATCGCTTGGTTGTCATTAATCATAATGACGATGGCCCGGCAGGTCTCGACATGGGCATGGCCAAGCGCTTCTTCACTGGTAGCATCAGCATAGTAGACTGGATCACCCATCCGGCGACCAAGTTCAACGTTATCCGAGTTCATCTCCAGGGCAACTGCCTCGATATCTAAGCGGCTCAAACTGTTGGTGAGTAAACGTCCGGCCAGTCCGTATCCAATGACCACAATATGATCATTATGTCCGACTGTACGATGCTCGAGTTCCTCTGCACTTCTTGCCCGTAGGAGTTTAGCAAGTGGATCGAGTGCTCGTTCTCCGGCAGTAAAGTGAGGAGCCTTGTAGACAAGTAGAGGGGTGAGAAACATGCTGAGAATTCCTGCGTTGAGTAGAGGACCAATTTCAGATTCGAGTACCACCCCCTCGTGGATTGCGAGTTGGAGGATCACAAATCCAAACTCTCCAAACTGGGCCAAACCCACCCCAGCCAACCAGGCAGCCCGAGGGGGGAAACGCATAAAAGAGGCGGCAAGGATGGCAATCAACCCTTTCCCACCAATGAAAGCGAAAAGAAGAAGGCCCACTTCCACAGGCTTGTCGGCGAGCAATTGAAAGTCAAAAAACATCCCCAGGGAGACGAAGAAGAAACTTACAAAGACATCGCGCAGAGGTAGAATGTCGCCCATCGCCCGATGGCGGAAATCGGTATCCGCCACAATCATGCCGGCAAGAAAGGCACCCAGTGCCAGAGATAGACCTGTTAGGGAGGTAAGGTAAGCGGTTCCAATACAAAGGCAAAGTACAGTAAGGATAAAGACTTCATTGCTGCGACTTGCATCCACCCATCGAAAGAGTAGAGGAACAAGCTTGCGGGAGGCGGCAAAGAGCAGGGTAACCATGAGTGCGGCCTTGGCCAAAGCTATGCCAATTGCCTGCCAGGTTTCGGGCTTATCGAGTCCAAACGAAAGTAAGGGTACGATAAGCACCATGGGAACGATGCAAAGATCTTGGAAGATCAAGGTACCCACAATAAAGCGCCCATGCGGAGCGTCTAATTCTCCACGCTCTCCAAGCGTACGAAGAACCAAGGCTGTGCTGGATAAAGCAAAGACAAAGCCATATACAATTGCCTGCGGAGTGGATAGACCAAAACCTACACAGATTGCGAAGGTTACAAGCACGGTTACGCTCACTTGGATTAAGCCGCCAAGAGCAACCTGGCGAAAGATATTGCGCAAACGGGCGAGGGAAAATTCTAGGCCGATTGTAAAGAGAAGGAAAATTACGCCAACTTCAGCAATTACCTCAATGGCTTCGGGGTCGTGGGCAAGTGAAAGAGCATTGGGGCCAACAAGGGCACCCGAGAGTACCAGCCCGGCAACCACTGGAAGTTTTAGTCGCCCGAGAATGAGGGTGACCAATACGCTAACGGTGGCAATAACGGTAATTTCCTGAAGCAGATGCATCGGGAAATCATCTGAAGGACGAGTGGTCAAAAGGACAACACGAAAGCTTTAATTTTTTTGTAAAATTATTTGTTTAAAGTTTGAGGTAAATTCATCTTCCCCCGGGCGGGCACAAAAGATGAAGTAATTACGCTCAATTTGGGATTTAAATTACGATTGGCACACCTGATGCAAAACCTCCTTCACCGAATTAATCGACAATAACAATAAGTCATGTAAATAAATAAATTTATATACCCAAGGAGAGGTCTGATGAAATGGTTTGGCTCAAAAGTTTATGCTGAGGAATGGGACTGGCATTATTTGCGGTGAGCTTCCTTGGATTAATGAACCTGTAAAAATAATTGATGATTGTTTTTTGGTCAGGCTGAAAATTAATTCGTTTTGAGTGTAAGCTTGCCTTGCCAATCCTAGATGTAGTCGATACTTTAGACCGCTTGCATGAATTCCGCCGCACCACATTCCACAAATATTCGTAACCTCGCGATCATCGCCCATGTTGATCACGGAAAGACCACTTTGGTCGATCAACTACTTAGGCAGTCTGGTGTCTTCCGAGAGAATCAGGCAATCGATGAACGGGCGATGGACTCGATGGATCAGGAGCGTGAGCGCGGAATTACGATCAAGGCGAAGAATACTTCCGTGCGCTGGAAAGATTATTTAATCAATGTAGTCGATACCCCTGGGCATGCCGATTTTGGGGGCGAGGTTGAACGGGTCATGAAGATGGTGGACGGGGTTATGTTGGTGGTGGATTCCCACGAAGGTCCACAGGCCCAGACACGATTCGTTTTGCAAAAGGCCTTGGCTGCCGGTTTATTACCTGTCGTATTCGTCAATAAGATTGACCGCCCCAATGCTGAGCCTGCCAAAATGCAGGATAAGGTATTGGAACTCTTTTTGGAATTGGAAGCCACAGACGAACAATTTAATGCTCCTTTCCTTTTTGGGAGTGCTAAGGAGGGATTTGCTAAAGCTTCCCTGGAAGATGAGAATACTGACATGCTTCCGCTCTTTGAGGCAATTGTGGATCGTGTACCTGCTCCGGTTATAGATGATGATCCCAACTTTCGCATGTTGGTCAGCAATGTCGACTGGTCAGACTATGTTGGACGCATCGCGGTGGGCAAAGTGCTTTCCGGTAAGGTCAAGTCAGGAGACCCAGTCTGGAGGATTGGTGAGAATGGACCTTCACCCCGGTCCAAGGTTACAAAAGTATTTGAATACAGTGCTCTAGCTACTCAGGATTTATCTGAGGGTGCGGCTGGAAATATTGTCGGGGTCGCAGGCTTTGAAGAGGTTGATATTGGAGAAACTCTTTCGGGTAGCCCGGATGCTGAGGGTTTACCTTTTGTACAGATTGATCCTCCCACAGTAATGATGTCTTTTTCGGTAAATGACGGACCTTTGGCTGGACGCGAGGGTGACCGAGTTACTTCTCGGGAAATTCGCGAACGTTTATTTCGCGAAGCCCGCACCAATGTATCGATCAAGGTGGAGGATGGAAATGATTCCACAGAATTTAAAGTCAGTGCCCGTGGAGCTATGCAAGTTGCTGTCCTTGTGGAAACTATGAGACGTGAAGGCTTTGAGATTTTGGTAAGTCGACCATCTGTCATTCGCAAGGAAATCGACGGGCGGATGCACGAACCATACGAGACTTTATATTTGGAAGTGCCTGACGAATGCCTCGGTGGATGTATGCAGGCAGTGGCAAACCGCAAGGGCCAGGTGGATGATATGTCCGCTTCCAATGGA
>ERZ1046876.1231-NODE-1231-length-17103-cov-24.724601_pt1 | contig 17103 bp, 11 predicted proteins | sample MGYA00383094_ERZ1046876 | MGnify/ENA primary metagenome ERZ1046876 (study PRJEB29581, sample SAMEA5548364) | metagenome | biome: marine; feature: coastal; material: water | depth 50 m | study: Short-term variability in the microbial, nano- and picoplankton...
TCTTGATATTCAAATAAAATCATTTAGCGATTTTTTTCAACTTGAGACAAAATCTGATGAAAGAACCGATGAAGGTCTTTTTAATACCTTCATGGAAAATTTCCCAATTTCAGATTCTCGAAATCAATTCGTTTTAGAATTTTTAGACTATTTTGTAGATCCTCCAAGATATTCAATTCAAGAGTGTATTGAAAGAGGATTAACACATAGTGTTCCCTTAAAAGCAAGGTTAAAACTTTATTGTACTGACGAAGAACATGAAGATTTTGAAACTATTGTTCAAGATGTGTATTTAGGTGTTATTCCTTACATGACACCAAGTGGAACTTTTATTATTAATGGTGCCGAGAGGGTAGTTGTTTCACAGTTACATAGATCTCCTGGTGTCTTTTTTGGTCAGTCATTCCACGCAAATGGTACCAAGTTATATTCTGCAAGAGTAATACCTTTTAAAGGTTCATGGATTGAATTTGCGACTGACATCAATAGTGTGATGTATGCTTACATTGATAGAAAGAAAAAATTACCCGTTACTACTCTTTTAAGAGCCATTGGATTTGAAAGAGACAAGGACATATTAGAAATTTTTGATTTAGCTGAAGAAGTTAAAGTATCAAAATCCGGGTTAAAAAAGTGTTTAGGAAGAAAGCTAGCTGCTAGAGTTTTAAACTCATGGTTTGAAGATTTTGTTGATGAAGATACTGGTGAAGTTGTTTCTATTGAAAGAAATGAGATAATTTTAGATAGAGAGACAATAATTGATAAAGATAATATAGAAGAGATATTAGCGACTAATACTCAAACTGTGTTATTACATAAAGTTGATGGACAACTTTCTGATTATGCAATAATTCACAATACTCTTCAAAAAGATCCTACGAACTCTGAAAAGGAAGCAGTTGAACATATTTATAGACAATTAAGAAATGCTGAGCCGCCTGATGAGGAAACAGCCAGAGGAATAATTGATAAATTATTTTTCTCTGACCAAAGATATAACTTAGGTGAAGTAGGTAGATATAGAATGAATAAAAAATTAGGTCTTAATATTGATATGGAGATGCTAGTTTTGACTAAAGAAGATATTATAACTATCATAAAATATTTAATTGAATTAATCAATTCTAAAGCTGAAATTGATGATATTGATCACCTATCTAACAGAAGAGTTAGAACAGTCGGTGAACAGTTATCATCTCAATTTGGAGTTGGTCTTTCAAGAATGGCTAGAACCATAAGAGAAAGAATGAATGTCAGAGACAATGAGGTTTTTACACCTATTGATTTGATTAATGCTAAAACTTTGTCCTCTGTTATTAATTCATTTTTTGGGACTAATCAGTTATCTCAATTTATGGATCAAACCAATCCATTGGCTGAGATAACACACAAAAGAAGGTTGTCTGCTTTAGGTCCTGGAGGACTATCAAGAGAAAGAGCTGGTTTTGAAGTAAGAGATGTACATTACACTCATTATGGAAGGTTATGCCCAATTGAGACTCCAGAGGGTCCTAATATTGGTTTAATATCCTCTCTTGGTGTTTTTGCAAAAGTTAATAATTTAGGTTTTATAGAAACTCCTTATAGAAAAGTAGAAAACGGAGTTGTTGACCTTAAAAATCACAGATATTTAAGTGCTGAAGAAGAAGAAGGTATGTTAATTGCTCAAGCAAATATTCCTAAAGATAAGGATGGTAAAATTCTTTCAGAAAAGGTTATTGCAAGACAAGAAGCAGATTATCCAGTTATAGATCCTGCTGATGTTAATTATACAGATGTTGCACCTAATCAAATCGCATCTATTTCTGCATCACTTATTCCTTTCTTAGAGCATGATGATGCTAACAGAGCGTTAATGGGATCAAACATGATGAGACAATCTGTTCCTTTATTAAGACCAGAATCTCCAATTGTTGGTACTGGACTAGAAAGACAAGTTGCTTCGGATTCCAGAGTATTAATAAATGCTGATTTTGATGGAAAGGTTATTTATGTAGATTCTCAGAAAATTACTATTAAGTATAATCTTACTGAGGAACAAAAACTAACTAGTTTTGATAATGATGAAAAAACATATTCCTTAGTAAAATTTAGAAAAACTAATCAAGGTACTTGTATTAACTTAAAACCAATTGTTGTAAAAGGTGATAAAGTTGTAAAGGGCCAAGTTTTATGTGAAGGTTATGCTACTCAAAATGGTGAATTAGCTTTAGGAAGAAATTTAAAAGTTGCATTTATGCCCTGGAAGGGATATAATTTTGAAGATGCTATTGTAATTTCTGAAAAAGTTGTCAGAGATGATGTTTTTACTTCATTACACATTGACGAATATTCAATTGATGTTAGAGATACTAAACTGGGAATGGAAGAACTTACGAATGATATTCCTAATGTAAGTGAAGAAGCCACTTCTGATTTAGATGAAAATGGAATGATTAGAGTTGGTGCTGAAGTTAAACCTGGAGATATTTTAATCGGTAAAATTACACCAAAAGGCGAATCTGATCCAACACCAGAAGAAAAATTATTAAGAGCTATTTTTGGTGATAAAGCTGGTGATGTTAAAGATGCTTCGTTAAAAGCACCTCCATCTTTAAATGGTATAGTTGTTAATAAAAAATTATTTACAAGACCAATTAAAGATAAAAGAAAAAGATCAGAGGACAAAGATCTTTTAATTGAGTTAGGTAAGACTTATGATATTAAATTTGAACAACTTAAAAAATCATTAATTGAGAAATTATATAATATTTTAAGTGGAAAGACTTGTCAAGGTGTGTTTAATGATTTAGAAGAAGAAGTTTTGCCTAAGGGTAAAAAATACTCTTTAAAAATGTTAAATCAGGTTGAAGAATACACTCACTTAGTTTCTGGTCAATGGACGGTAGACAAAAAAGTAAATTCTTTAGTTTTGACTCTTTTACACAATTATAAAATAAAAGAGAATGATCTACAAGGAATGCTTCGAAGAGAGAAGTTTACTATTTCTGTGGGAGATGAACTTCCACCAGGAATATTAAAATTAGCTAAAGTATATATAGCTAAGAAAAGGAAACTTAAAGTAGGTGATAAAATGGCTGGTAGACATGGTAATAAAGGTATTGTTGCTAGAATTGTTAGGCAAGAAGATATGCCATTCCTTGAAGACGGAACTCCAGTAGATATCGTACTAAATCCACTTGGTGTACCATCTAGAATGAATATCGGTCAAATTTATGAAACTGTTTTAGGATGGGCTGGCCAAAAATTAGGTAGAAAATTTTCTACCCCAATTTTTGACGGAGCTACTTTAGATCAAATTAATGAATTAACAGAAGAAGCCGGTGTTCCTCAATTTGGGCACACTCATTTATACGATGGTGGAACAGGTAAAAGATTTGATCAACCAGCAACCGTTGGTGTAATATACATGCTTAAATTAGGTCATATGGTTGATGACAAAATGCATTCAAGATCCATTGGACCATATTCTTTAATTACTCAGCAACCACTTGGTGGTAAGGCTCAATTTGGAGGTCAAAGATTTGGAGAAATGGAAGTTTGGGCACTAGAAGCTTATGGTGCTTCAAGTACTCTACAAGAAATTTTAACAATCAAATCAGATGATGTTCAAGGTAGAGCAAAAGCTTATGAAGCAATCGTTAAAGGTGATACTATGCCAGATCCTGGACTTCCAGAATCATTCAACGTATTGATGCATGAACTTAAAGGTCTAGGATTAGATATTAGATTAGAAGAATAATAAAATAAAAACTCATTATGTCTAGAAAAATTGAAATTAATAAATCTCAAAAATTCTCAAAAATATCAATTGGATTAGCATCTCCTGAAACTATATTAGGTAACTCAAGAGGTGAGATTCTAAAACCAGAAACTATAAATTATAGAACTCATAAACCTGAAAGAGATGGTTTGTTTTGTGAAAGAATTTTTGGTCCTGTTAAAGATTTCGAATGTGCTTGTGGAAAATATAAAAGAATTAGATATAAAGGAATTATTTGTGATAGATGTGGAGTTGAAGTAACCGAAAAAAAGGTAAGAAGAGACAGAGTTGGTCACATTGATTTAGTAGTACCAGTTGCTCATATATGGTATTTCAGGTCTTTACCTAACAAAATAGGTTATTTATTGGGTCTTCCTTCAAAGAAACTGGATATGATTATTTACTATGAAAGATATGTAGTAATTCAACCAGGACTTGCAGTAAATGCAGAAGGTGAGCCCGTAACTAAAATGGATTATTTAACGGAAGAAGAATATATAACTATTACAGATAATCTTCCTCCTGAAAATCAATTTTTAGATGATGAAGATCCAAATAAGTTTATTGCTAAAATGGGTGCTGAATGTTTAATTGAGTTACTTTCAAGAATAGATCTTAATGAATTATCTTATGAGTTAAGACACAAAGCTAATACAGAGACTTCCAAACAAAGAAAAATGGAAGCTCTTAAAAGACTTCAGGTTGTAGAATCATTTAAAGAGTCTAATTTAAATAGAGAAAATAAACCTGAGTGGATGATTTTAAAGGCAATCCCTGTTATTCCGCCAGAACTTAGACCACTAGTTCCGTTAGATGGGGGAAGATTTGCAACATCTGATTTAAATGATTTGTACAGAAGAGTAATTATAAGAAATAACAGATTAAAAAGGTTAGTTGAAATTAAAGCTCCTGAGGTTATTTTAAGAAATGAAAAAAGGATGTTACAAGAATCTGTAGATTCACTTTTTGATAACACAAGAAAATCTTCTGCTGTCAAAACTGATGCTAACAGACCTTTAAAATCGCTTTCTGATTCTTTAAAAGGAAAACAGGGTAGATTCCGTCAAAACCTTCTTGGAAAAAGAGTAGATTATTCTGCAAGATCTGTTATTGTTGGTGGACCTGAATTAAAATTATTTGAGTGTGGTTTGCCTAAAAACATGGCAGCTGAACTTTACAAACCTTTTATAATTAGAAAATTAATTGAAAGAGGAATTGTCAAAACAGTAAAGTCTGCAAAAAAAATTATTGATAGAAGAGAGCCCTTAGTTTGGGATATTTTAGAAAATGTTTTAAAAGGACATCCTGTTCTTTTAAATAGAGCTCCAACCTTACACAGATTAGGAATACAAGCTTTTCAACCAATACTTATTGAGGGTAAAGCTATTCAAGTTCATCCGTTAGTTTGTACAGCTTTTAATGCCGATTTCGATGGTGATCAAATGGCAGTTCATCTACCATTAGGCCCTGAAGCTATTTTAGAGTCTCAGTTATTGATGCTAGCTTCTCATAATATTTTGAATCCAGCGAATGGATCTCCAATAACTGTACCTTCTCAAGATATGGTTTTAGGATTATATTACATGACAAAATTATTAAAGTCAACAAAAGATCATAAAGTTAAAGGGGAAGGTTTAACATTTTACTCTGAAGAAGAAGTTAATATAGCATATAATGAAGAAAGAGTTGATCTAAACGCAATGATAAAAATTAGAGCTAAAGATTTTAATGAATCTGGAGAATTAGCTTTCAGAATTATTGAAACAACTGTAGGTAGAGTTTTATTTAACCAGGTTGTTCCTGAAAAAGCAGGATTCATAAACGAAGTCTTAACTAAAAAATCACTTAGAGATATTATTGGAAATATTTTAAAATTAACAAGTGTTCCCGAAACTGCAGATTTCTTAGATAAAATTAAGACTATGGGATTCTCTTTTGCATTTGAAGGAGGATTATCCTTTAGTTTGGGAGATATTATGATACCACCTGAAAAACACGAAATGATTGCTAAAGCCAATGGGGAAGTTGATGGTATTATTTCCAACTATAACATGGGATTAATTACTAACAATGAACGTTACAATCAGGTTATTGATGTTTGGACCTCTGCAAATGCTACTTTAACCGAGCTATCAATGAAAAGGATAAGTGAAGATAAACAAGGATTTAATTCAGTTTATATGATGTTAGATTCTGGTGCAAGGGGTTCTAAAGAACAAATACGTCAGCTTACAGGTATGCGTGGATTAATGGCTAAGCCTAAAAAAGCTAGTGCTAGTGGGGGAGAAATAATTGAAAATCCTATTTTATCTAACTTTAAAGAAGGACTATCTATTTTAGAATATTTTATATCTACTCACGGAGCCAGAAAAGGTTTAGCAGATACTGCATTGAAAACAGCTGATGCAGGTTATTTAACTAGAAGGCTTGTTGATGTAGCTCAGGATGTTATAATCCATTACGAAGACTGTAATACTCTAAGGGGTATAACTGTGGAGCCGCTTAAAAAAAATGAAGAAATTGTTGAAACATTAGGAGAGAGAATATTAGGAAGAGTTTCTTTACACGATATCTACAATCCTTTAAATAATGAAATTATTGTTTCTGCTGGTGAGGAAATTTCAGACGTTATCGTAAAATTAATTGAATCATCACCTATTGAAAAAGTTGAAGTTAGATCTCCCTTAACATGTGAATCACCTAAAGGAGTTTGTTCAAAATGTTATGGAAGAAATTTAGCAACTGGTAAAATGGTTCAAAATGGCGAAGCAGTAGGTGTAGTAGCAGCTCAATCAATTGGTGAACCTGGGACCCAGTTAACTTTAAGAACTTTCCATGTTGGTGGAATTGCAGGAAATATTTCTGAAGACAATAATTTATCTGTTAGATTTGATGGAATTGCTGAAATTGAAGATTTAAAAGTTGTCAAATCTAAGGATGCCGAAGGGAAAAATATAAATACAGTAATTTCTAGAACATGTGAAGTTAAAGTTTTAGATAAAAAATCTGGTATAGTTTTAAGTAATAATATTATTCCTTACGGATCTTCTCTACTTATTAAAGATGGTCAAGCGTTGAAGAAAGGTGATGTTGTATGTCAGTGGGACCCTTATAACGGAGTAATTGTCTCTGAATTTGGTGGTAAAATCGAATATGAAAATATCGAACAAGGTGTTACTTATCAAGTCGAAATTGACGAACAAACTGGATTTAAAGAAAAAGTTATTTCAGAATCTAGAAATAAAAAAGTAGTTCCTACATTACTTATCAATGATAGCAAAGGAAATAACGTTAGAACTTATAATTTACCAGTAGGTGCACATTTAATGGTTGATGATGGTGAGAAAGTTGAAGCAGGTAAAGTTTTAGTAAAAATCCCTAGAAAATCTGCTAAATCAGGTGATATTACCGGTGGACTTCCAAGAGTAACAGAGCTTTTCGAAGCTAGAAATCCATCAAATCCTGCTGTTGTAAGTGAAATTGATGGTGTTGTAAACTTTGGTAAAATTAAAAGAGGAAACAGAGAAATTATTATTGAATCCAAAACTGGTGAGATTAAAAAGTATTTAGTTAAACTTTCTAATCAAATACTTGTTCAAGAAAATGATTTTGTTAAAGCTGGAATGCCACTATCTGACGGTGCAATTACACCTAATGATATTTTAAATATTAAAGGCCCATCTGCTGTTCAACAGTATTTAGTAAATGAAGTTCAAGAAGTTTATAGATTACAAGGTGTTAAGATTAATGATAAACACTTTGAAGTTTTAATAAGACAAATGATGCAAAAAGTTAAAATTCAAGATTCCGGTGATACTACTTTTCTTGAAGGCCAACTTATTCATAAAAATGAATTTATTTCTGAAAATGATAATTTATTTAACAAAAAAATTATCGAATCTGTTGGTTCTTCCGAAAACTTTAAAGAAGGTCAAGTTATTAGTGCAAGAGAATTAAGAGATGAAAATTCTTTATTGAAGAGAGAAGATAAAGATTTGGTTATAGCCAGAGATGCCGTAAATGCTACTGCTACTCCAATTCTCCAAGGTATTACCAGAGCCTCTCTTCAAACTAAATCGTTTATTTCTGCTGCGTCTTTCCAAGAAACTACTAAGGTTCTAAATGAAGCCGCTGTTAATGGTAAGGTAGATACTTTAAGAGGACTTAAAGAAAACGTGATAGTCGGTCATAAAATTCCTGCAGGAACTGGAAATAGAAAATTCAATGATGTTATTGTTGGTTATGTAGACGAGTATGAAGAGTTACTTGCAAAAAAGAATTTAACTTTTAATGAAGAAATCTAATTCTAAAGAAAATGGTTTAAATCTTGAGCTCGATGAAAATCTAGCTCAAGGTACCTATTCTAACCTAGTACTAATCAATCATTCTGTATCAGAATTTGTAGTTGACTTTATCAACGTTATGCCAGGTGTTCCTAAAGCTAAAGTTAAATCTAGAATCATTCTAACACCTCAGCACGCCAAAAGATTTTCTAAAGCTTTAAGCGATAATATTTCAAAATTTGAGAGCTCAAATGGAGAGATAAAACAATATGAAAATCAAAAGCCAATCCAATTGAATTTTGGCCCTACTGGTGAAGCTTAATCAGAACTCTGATTTATAGTGAAATTTTAATGTAGGAAATTTTTGTTTGGTCATTTCTAAAGAAAATGACGAATCTGACAAGAAAACTAGTTGTTTGTTTTTATCCTTAGCTAAAAATTTACTTTTCAATTTTTTGAAATCAATAAATTCTTTATTTTTTTTAGATTCTGTTTCTACCCAACAAGCTTTAAAAATATTTAAGTTTTCATAAGAGCATTTTGCCCCGTATTCATGTTCGAGCCTATATTGAATGACTTCGAATTGTAATGCTCCCACCGTTCCAATTACTTTTCTTCCGTTCATTTCAAGAATAAATAATTGAGCAACTCCTTCATCCATTAATTGAACGATGCCTTTTGCTAATTGCTTAGATTTCATTGGGTCTAAATTATTAATGTACCTAAAATGTTCTGGTGAAAAACTAGGAATACCTTTAAATGTAATTTTTTCACCATCTGTAAATGTATCACCAATTTTAAAATTCCCTGAATCATGAACACCAACAATATCACCTGGAAATGATTCGTTAACAATTTCTTTTTTTTCTGCAAAAAAAGCATTTGGACTGCTGAACTTGAATTTTTTTTCCAACCTTACGTGATGGTAAGGTGTATTTCTTTTGAACTGTCCTGAAACAATTTTAATAAAAGCTAATCTATCTCTGTGCTTTGGATCCATGTTGGCATGTATCTTAAATATAAACCCTGAAAATTTACTTTCACTTGGTTTTATTATTCTTTCATCACTAATTTTATCCATTGGAGCTGGAGCAATTGAGATAAAACAATTCAATAATTCTTTTACACCAAAATTATTTAATGCTGAACCAAAAAAAACAGGTTGTTGATTACATTTCAAATATTCTTCTTTAGAGAATTTTGGATATACTTCGTTTATTATATCAACTTCTTCATTAAGTTTTTCAGCCGCTTTTCTCCCAATTAAGTCGTTCAGTAACGGATCATTAATCTCATCTATTTTTATAGAATTTGCAATCTTTTGCTTGTTCTCTTCTTCAAATAACATTAGATTTTTTTCCCAGAGGTTATATATTCCCTGGAAATCGTATCCCATTCCAATAGGGAAACTTAACGGACATACTTTGAAATTTAATTTTTTTTCTAATTCGTCTAATAAATCAAATCCGTCTTTTCCTTCCCTGTCCAATTTATTAATAAAGACTATAATAGGGATTTTTCTCATTCTACACACTTCAACTAATTTTTCTGTTTGCTCTTCAACTCCTTTTGCAACATCAATTACAACAATTACGCTATCTACAGCTGTTAAAGTTCTAAAAGTATCTTCAGCAAAATCTTTGTGCCCAGGTGTATCCAGAATATTAATCTTAATTCCCTTGTAATTAAATGCTAAAACAGAAGTTGCGACAGAGATTCCTCTCTGCTTTTCAATCTCCATGAAATCACTAGTTGCTGATTTTTTAATTTTATGAGATTTAACTGCTCCTGCTTCTTGAATAGCGCCTCCAAATAACAATAACTTTTCTGTTAATGTAGTCTTTCCAGCATCTGGGTGAGATATAATACCAAAAGTTCTTCTTCTTGCTATTTCCTCTATAAAATTCATAAGTTAATTTGACTCAAAAATACTATAGTTTTTTAAATAAAGTATTGGTAATTTTTTAAAATTTGTAACTTTAAAAAATGAATAAAGAAATGGTAATACTTGTTGATAAAGATGATAATGAATTAGGTTTAATGGAGAAGTTAGAAGTTCACCAAAAAGGTTTGCTACATAGAGCATTCTCTGTTTTTGTATTAAATGACTCAAATCAATTGTTATTACAAAAAAGAGCTTTAGATAAATATCATTCACCTGGTTTATGGACTAACACTTGTTGTAGTCATCCAAGAAAAAATGAAAAAATTATAGAAGCTGCACACAGAAGATTGTTTGAAGAAATGGGTATAAAAAGTGAATTAAAACCTTTCACTTCTTTTGTTTACAAAGCAGAATTTGATAATGGTTTAATTGAGCATGAATTCGATCATGTTATTGTTGGAGATTTTGTTGGCAGTCCAGTAATAAATCAGCTTGAAGTTTGTGATTGGAAATGGGAAGATTTAGATTTACTTAAAGAAAATTTAAAAATTTATCCAGATGATTACACAGAGTGGTTTAAAATCATATTTTTAGAATTTTATAATAAATACAATAAATGAAAGTAACAGTAAGTAGAAAAGCACACTTTAACGCAGCTCATAGATTATTTGTTGAAAATTGGTCCGATGAAAAAAATAAAATTTTATTTGGAAAATGTAGTAATACTAATTTTCACGGTCATAATTATGAATTAATTGTTGATGTTAGAGGTGAAGTTGATCTTGTAACAGGTGTTGTTATTGATTTAAAAGAATTAAAAGATATTATTAAAAACGAGGTTGAAGAATTACTAGATCATAAAAATTTAAATTTGGATGTTCCATATTTTAAAAAAGTAATACCAACAGCAGAAAATATTTGTATTTTTATATGGAATATTTTAAGAGATAAAATATCAAATGATAATGAATTATCAGTTACCCTTTACGAAACTCCTAGAAATTTTGTAAAATATTCTGGAAATTAAATAATAATTATGGCAAGTGTAAAAAATTTAAAAAAAGATTTAAATAATATTATTGGTGAAATTATTCAAAATATTAATCTTTGGCAATTGGAAAATCCTGATAAGGATGTGAAAAAAAGCGAAAAATTAATAGATGAATGTTTTGATGCTTTTGATAATATTATAAAAAAAATTCATCAAAAAGATGTGATTGATGCTAACAAACATTTTAAAAATATCAGTTTTGAACTTACTGATATCGCGTCTGATTTAGTAAAGAAATTTAATAAGTTATAATTATTTGCTTTTTTGAATATTAGCAAATATTTTTCCATACTTGGAATTTAAAACTTGTTCACTCATCGAGCTTTTGATAGTATCTAAAACTATTTTGCCGGATTCAGAAAATTGAGTTATTGCAATTAGTGGCGCAATATGACTATTGCCATTGCTTACAGCATAATTTAAGCTATACAAATATTGTCTTTTGTCTAATGATTTTATTTGATTTTGTACTAAAGCCAAACTGTCTTTCATTTCAGATTTTGCTAAATTAAATGACAACTGAATTAAATCAAGTTTTTGATTGTTAAATTTTTTAATAACATTTAAATATTCTCTATATATAGAATCAGAGGATGAACCAATAATTTCAAAATTAGAATTAAATTTCTCTAAGGAAGTGTTTATGTTAATTTCACCTTTTTCACCAAAAAATTCTATTCTATTGTCAAAATTAGAAACGTCTAGATTTAAATAAAATAGTTCAGGGGAATCAATTTTAGTTTTAAATATTATGGGTTCATTTTTTTTTACAAAAATAGAATCTATGTTAACTAAAGTTGAATCAGAAATTTTTTGTAAATAAACATTTCCTTTTTTAAAATTTTCAACATTTACATTAATAATCATGTTGTTTTCACTGTTATCACAACTAGTTAAAATAAGTAAAAAGGATATTAACAATAATTTTTTCAAAATAATTTATTTTAAGTTCAAGAATACAAAAAATTATTAACTAAATAGAAGGTTTTAATATTCTATTCATCCAAGCCCAATAAATTAGAACAGATTGAAATAGCGCTCTAACAACAAGAAGTGATGTATTATAACCAAGGCTATTTTCAGGAATTAACATGTTTAAATGAACAGACATAAATAATACTAATATTAAAATAATTCCAGCTAATGAAATATTTCTAAATTTCTCAAATAAAACGCCAACACCAAATATAATTTCAAGAACACCAGAAAATAAAATTAACTCCATATGAAAAGGAAGAAAATCTGGCATTATTGGCAAATAAGAATCAGTGAAATAAAAATGAAAAACTCCATTTATAATGTAAAAAAAACTAAGTAGCAATAAATTTATTCTTTTCATGATTTTAAATTAGAATTTGATTACTTAATCAAATCTAAACTTCTTTTTATAAATGACGTGAGTTCCTCACCTTTTAATAGATTTTGAGATAGTTTTGCTAAATCTAAAGATTGATTTATCAATCTTTCTTTTTTTGCTTTTCCTTTTGAGTTTAATATCTCAGAGCATATTGGGTTATTAACATTTATTATTAAATTATACATTTCAGGCATATTGCCAAACATTCCGTTTCCTCCGCTCTGTTGCATCTCTTTCATTCTTCTCATAAATTCTGGAACAGTGATAACAAATGGAGGTGAACTGCTTTCTATTGCTTCTATCTGAACAGTATATTTTTCTTTTGGAACTACTTCTTCAATTATTGTCTTTAATTTTTCTTTTTCTTTATCATTTAGTTTTGAAACTTCTTTTTCATCCTTTTTAATTAATTTATCTATAACGTCAGAATCTACTCTTGTAAAGTTCAATTTTTCATTTGAAGTTTCAATTTTTTGAATTAAATGACTGATTATTGGAGAATCTAATAAAAGAACCTCATAACCCTTGGCCTTAGCTGACTCAACATAAGAATGTTGTTCATTAATATTAGATGCATATAGAATTATCAAATTACCGTCTTTGTCAGTTTGGGTTTTAGATATTTTATCTTTTAATTCTTCAAACGTAAAGTATTCGTTATTAACAGTTGGGTATAGAGCGAATTTTTGTGCTTTCTCAAAAAATTTATCTTCGCTAAGCATTCCGTATTCAATTACAACTTTGATATCATTCCATTTTTCTTCAAATCCTTTTCTGTCTTTTTTGTATAATGAATTTAGTTTGTCAGCAACTTTTCTTGTAATGTAATTGCTTATTTTCTTTACTGCACCATCAGCTTGAAGATAACTTCTAGATACATTTAATGGAATATCAGGAGAATCTATAACACCTCTTAAAAGAGTTAAAAATTCTGGAACAATACCCTCAACATTATCTGTTACAAAAACTTGATTTTGATAAAGTTGAATTTTATCTTTCTGCATGTTGATATCATTTGATATTTTAGGAAAATATAAAATACCAGTAAGGTTGAAAGGGTAATCAACATTTAAATGAATGTTAAACAATGGTTCTTCAAATTGCATTGGATACAATTCTTTATAAAAATCTTTATAAGATTGATCATTCAAATCTGATGGAGTTTTAGTCCAAGCTGGATTTGGGTTGTTAATAATGTTGTCTACAGTTTCTTTAACCTCTTTTTTGTCATCTCCTTCTCCTACATTATTTGTAATTTCTTTAGTACCGAATTTGATTGGTACAGGCATGAATTTATTATACTTTGTTAAGAGAGATTTAATCCTACTCTCTTCTAAAAATTCTTTAGAATCTTTAGCTATGTGTAATATTATTTCAGAACCTTTTTCTTTTTTATCACTTTTTTTAAGAGTGTATTCAGGCGATCCATCACAAATCCAATGAGCTGCAGGTTCGTTTAAATATGATTTAGTTATAATTTCAACTTTTTCTGCAACCATAAAAGCTGAATAGAAACCTAATCCAAAATGGCCAATTATTCCACTGTCTTTTGCGCTATCTTTATATTTTTCTAAAAATTCTTCAGCACCTGAAAAAGCTACCTGATTTATATATTTTTTGACTTCATTAGAGGTCATTCCAATTCCTTGATCGATAATATGTATTTTTTTTGCTTTTTTATCAACTTTAATTTCAATTTGAGGATTTCCAATTTCAATTTTATTTTCTCCAATACTACTTAGATGTTTTAATTTTAATGTTGCATCTGTTGCATTTGAAATTAGTTCTCTCAAAAATATTTCATGATCACTATATAAGAACTTTTTAATAAGCGGAAAAATGTTTTCAACTGAAACGTTAATTTTACCTTTTGACATAATTATTTTTTTTATTTATTAACTAAGATCAAATCATATACCAAACAATATTGAGTGACAAATTGACATTATTTAATAATTAACAAATACTATTCTTTATATTTAAATTAAAATACCTAATTAAAATCATGTATAATTCAAAAATTACTGGCCTTGGTTATTATGTTCCTGACAATATTATAACAAATAACGATTTATCAAAATTAATGAATACTACTGACGAATGGATTCAAGAAAGAACAGGTATTAAAGAACGTCGTTGGATTGATCCTAAAACAGATGACACTACGTCTACAATGGCTGTGAAAGCTTCAAAAATCGCAATTGAAAGGTCTGGTTTAAAAAAAAATGATATTGATTTTATAATATTTGCCACATTGAGTCCGGACATGTATTTTCCTGGTGGAGGAGTTCGTGTTCAAGACATGTTAGAAATGCCTACAATTGGCGCTTTAGATGTCAGAAATCAATGTTCAGGTTTTATTTATGCTCTGTCTGTAGCAGATCAATTTATTAAAACTGGTATGTATAAAAATATTTTAGTAATTGGATCTGAAAATCACTCAGGTGGATTAGATAAATCAACAAGAGGTAGAGGAGTTACTGTTATTTTTGGTGATGGAGCAGGAGCAGCTGTTTTATCTAGATGTGAACAAAAAGAGAAAGGAATTTTATCTTCTCATTTGTATTCTGAAGGAAAACACGCTAGAGAACTAATGATGGATGGTCCTCATACTGGAAGATGGATCCCTGAAATATTAAAAGAAAACGATCCAAACGATGAATCATATTATCCATACATGAACGGACAATTTGTTTTTAAACATGCAGTGACTCGTTTTTCTGAAGCTATAGTAGATGGTTTAGAAGCTAATAATTTAAAGAGTGAAAATATTGATGTTTTAATTCCTCATCAGGCAAATTTACGTATTGCACAATTTATACAAAGAAAATTTAAATTAAGTGATGATAAGGTTTATAATAATATAATGAACTACGGCAATACAACTGCTGCATCTATAATAATAGCACTTACAGAAGCGTGGGAAAAAGGTAAGATAAAAGAAAATGATTTAGTTGTTCTTGCAGCATTTGGAGCAGGTTTTACCTGGGGATCTGTTATTATACGATGGTAAAAAAAACTTTAGTTTTAGGAGCTTCTTTAAATACTGATCGTTACTCCAATATGGCAGTTAAAAAACTAATATTAAATAATATTGATGTTCGAGCTATAGGTTTAAGAACTGGATTAATAGACAAAGTATTTATCGAAAAAGATTCTGTTATATTTAAAAACATTCACACTGTTACTGTATATCTCAATAGTGTTAGACAAAGAGATTATTATGATTATATCGTCTCTCTCAAACCACAAAGAGTTATTTTTAATCCCGGAACGGAAAATACTGAGTTTTATAATTTATTAAAAAAGAAATCTATTAAATATTTAGAAGCTTGCACTTTAGTTTTACTTTCTACGAATCAATATTAGACCAATAAAAGTTAATAGTCCATTTAAAGGAAGTAATTCGTAACCTATTTTATATCCACCCAAATACTGAGGGTCTAAATTCCCAATAAATATCATTACAAAAACTGATAAAGATGTAACTATCCAAACGAATTTATCATGAATTTTATAATTTGTTAAAATACCAAATGCAAATAATCCAAGTAAAGGTCCGTAGGTGTAACCTGCTAAAATTAATAGACCGTCTATCACACTTGTGGTTAAATAATTTTTGAAAATAATAATGACTATAACTAAAACTAAACTCATAATTATATGTGTTCTTTTTCTAATTTTTATTTGGTAATCATTACTCTTGTTTTTTATGTTAGCAAAATCTACACAATAAGATGTTGTTAGCGAAGTTAAAGCACTATCAGCACTGCTGTAAGCTGCAGCAATTAAACCCAATAAAAAAGTTATACCAATTAAGTTTCCTAAACCGCTATTTAAAGCAATTTCAGGAAATAATAAATCACTATTAACAGCACCGTTAAGTTCAGGAGTAACAATATTGAACTTTGAAGAATAAATAAATAATAGAGCGCCAAGTAAAAGAAATAAAAAAGTAACAATAACTAAAACAATACTAAAAATTATCATATTTTTTTGTGCTTCTTTAAGTGATTTACATGTCAAATTTTTTTGCATCATATCTTGGTCTAGTCCTGTCATACATATTGTAATAAACATTCCACCAATAAAAGATTTAAAAAAATGATTTTTTTCTAGAAAACTCTCAGTTACAAAAATGTTTGAGTATGATTTCAATTCATTTGAATTTATAAAGTCCATAAAAGACCATTCTAAACTTTTACTAATTAGATAAATTGATAGTAAAACTGATATTAACATAAAAGTAGTTTGAAGAGTATCTGTCCAAACAATAGTTTTAATCCCTCCTCTAAATGTATAAATCCATATTAATAAAACTGAAATTAAAACAGTAATTTCAAATGGAATATTTAACTCATTAAAAACAAATTGTTGTAATACTATTGCTACTAAATAAAGTCTAAAACAAGCACCGGTTATTCTGGAAATAAAAAAGAAAAAAGCACCAGTTTTATGACTGACGCTTCCAAATCTTATTTTTAAATATTCATATATTGAAGTTAAATTTAATTTATAGTAGATAGGTAATAATAAGAGGGCTACTACAAAGTAACCAAATAGGTAACCTAATACGACTTGAAAGTATGTAAATTGTGTTGTTCCAACATCACCAGGCACTGAAATAAAAGTAATTCCTGATAAAGAAGCACCAACCATTCCAAATGCTACCAAATACCACGGAGATTCTTTGTTGGCTGAAAAAAAAGTTGAATTATCATTATTTCCAGTCGTTAAGTTTGATACAATAAAAAGTCCTAAAAA
>ERZ1046876.1232-NODE-1232-length-17072-cov-6.558324_pt1 | contig 17072 bp, 18 predicted proteins | sample MGYA00383094_ERZ1046876 | MGnify/ENA primary metagenome ERZ1046876 (study PRJEB29581, sample SAMEA5548364) | metagenome | biome: marine; feature: coastal; material: water | depth 50 m | study: Short-term variability in the microbial, nano- and picoplankton...
TGCTACCTATTGGGGTCAGGGTTTGAATGAATCAACACACATGAGAATATATATTGACAAAAAGAAAGGAGAATAAAATGTGGCATAGAATAGTAGAACACTTTGAAGATAAGTATGGAGAGAATACTAAGTATGACTTAGACTATGGTAAACTTTTAATTATAGCATTGTGCATTTACATAGCACTAGAGGTGTAACATGAATATAAATAGCCTAGTAGACAAGTACTATTTGTCTAGTGATTTCAATATGTTAGCAGATAAAACTAAAGTAGATTATTCAAATTGTTTATCTGTAATGTTGAACACTAAGATAGATGATAAGTTTGTTTATACAACTAAGGTCAATAAATTGACAGGTGCAGTTGCTAGACAATCATATGAAGTGTGGCTAAAACGTGGCATTTATATGGCTAATCATATATGTGCTACCTCTAGGAAAGTGTATTCATTTGGAATGGAGATGGGTTATGCAGAAACTAATCCATTCTCTACATTCAAGTGTAAAGTTACTAAGCCTAGAAAAGTTACATGGACAAAAGAACAGATTATGCAGTTATTAGATTTCTGTTATGCAGATTTTCAATATCGTAGTCTAGGTTTAATTGTACAAATGGCATATGAATGGTGTCAAAGGATAGGAGATATGAGATTACTACAGTTTGATAGCATAGATTATGACAAAAAGATACTTAACTTAGAGCAATCCAAGAGAGGTGCAACAGTTCATCTGCCTATAAGTGATGACTTACTTGAAATGCTTATACAACAGAAAGATGACTATGGTTTTCAGAAATATGTCGCACCTTATCCTAAAGCTATGAGAGGGTCTTACAAGCCTTATACATTGACTAGGCTATCTATAGTGGCTAGAAGAGCAATGAAGCTCTGTGGACTGCCTGATGAGCTACGAATAGCTGATTTAAGACGGACAGGTACTACAGAAATGGTTGAGGCAGGAGTAAGTATGGGTCAAATAATGTCTGTTACAGGTCATGCTAATCCCCAATCTGTGAAACCTTATATGAAAAATACTTTAGATTCTGCAAAAAATGCATTGACAATACGAAAAAAGTATGATATAAGCACAGATAACGTGCCGAACAAAGAACTATATAACATATAAGTGGTATATTATAAATGAATATATATAATTATGTAAGTGATTTACAATTAAGTGTAGGAGAGAGTAAGCGATTTAACTGTCCTAATTGTAATGGATATAAAACTTTTACTGCTACGAATAATATGGGCACGTTACTATGGAATTGTTATAAGATATCGTGTAGTATATCAGGTTCAACTCGTATCAGATTATCTGTAGATGATATAAGAGATGCGATAGACCCAAGTGTACTAGACGATGACATAAACGATTTCGTATTGCCTGACCACGTTGTACCTCACAGAGACAGACCAAAGGTGTTAGACTTTTGTAAGTCATGGGAGATTGATACATCAGCATTGGACATTTACTATGATGTTAAAGAGGACAGAATAGTGTTTCCAATATTATATGATGGTAAAATGGTAGATGCAACAGGAAGAACACTAGGTTCTAAATTACCTAAGTGGAAAAGGTATGGAAGAAATAACTTGCCTTTTGTACATGGTTGTGGTAACGTGGCAGTAGTTGTTGAGGATTGTGTTAGTGCTATCGCAGTAGGCAATGAGGTATATGTTGGGGTAGCAGTGTTGGGTACATCATTAGCTGAATCACACAAACGATACCTTTCACAATTCTCAACTGCTATAATTGCATTAGACCCTGATGCACTACCCAAAATATTATCTTTTGCAAAAGACTTGCGAGGATATGTAAGAGATGTTAAGGTGCTTAGATTGAAAGATGATTTGAAGTACCAACATGGAGAAGACTTTAACCAACTACACGAACTAACCCCAAAGGAGTAACCAACATGGAATTATCATTAATAAGAAGTTTGATGGACAAGGAGTTCTACAGTGAGCATAGAGGTGCTAAGTGTCCTGATAGACTATTCAGTAAAGACGTAAGAAAGATTAAGACTGCCATAGATACTGCTATGGACAGATATGAGAGAACAGTAACACCTGATGAGATTGAAGCATTGTTTATGTCTAACAATCCATCTATGACTACTGCACAGAAACAAGCATATTCAAGTTTGTTCAAACAAATAAAAAAGGAGTTGCCACTTGGTAGTGACATCGCACAAGAAGTATTATCTAAACTGTTTCAGCAAGTTGTTGGCGAAGACATTGCTAATCTTGGCTTTGACTATGTTAATGGTACTAAATCCACACTTGAACCTCTTAGAAATGTTCTTGAGTTATATGCTGATGATTTTACTCCCAATCTAAAAGTTGAGTGGGATGACATAAGCATTGAGACATTACTAGAAAGGAATGACCTTGAAGCTAGATGGACATTTAATATACCTTGTCTAACTAGAAAGGTAGAGGGTGTCAATGCAGGTCACCTGATTGAGGTAGGTGCTAGACCTAATACAGGTAAGACATCTTTCCATGCATCATTGATTGCTAGTCCAAATGGATTTGCACATCAAGGTGCTAAGTGTATCATCTTATGTAACGAGGAATCTGCTCATAGAGTTGGTGCTAGATACTTAACATCAGCTACAGGCATGACAATGCATCAGATAAAGAAAGACCCAAGTAAAGCACGTGAATTGTATGAGCCTGTGAAAAAGAATATACACATTAAGGATGCATCCAATCGTGACATGGCATGGGTTGAAAGTATTTGCAAGGCATACAAGCCTGACATAGTTGTACTAGACATGGGAGATAAGTTTGCTAGGACAGGTGGCTTTGCTAGGACAGATGAAGCACTTAAAGCTAATGCTATACATGCTAGACAGATAGCTAAACAACATGAGTGTGCTATCTTTTATATGTCACAGTTGTCTGCTGAAGCTGAGGGTAAGATATATCTCAATCAGGCTATGATGGAGGGCAGTAGAACAGGTAAGGCAGCCGAAGCTGATTTGATGGTTCTTATAGCTAAAGATACAGTTAAGAATCCTGATGGTGGCGAAGAAGAAAGTCCTGCTAGACACTTGAATATAGTTAAGAATAAGTTATCAGGATGGCATGGTGTTGAACATTGTGAGTTAGATTATATAACTGCTAGGTATCAGTAATGCAGAAAGATTTGTTTGGTTTTGAAAAACCTATTACTGAACCTAGCGATACATTAGTTTGTATTAAGTGTGACATAGAACAACCAATAGACCAATTCAATGCCATGAAGTATGCAAGTTCAGGAGAGGAGAATAAACAAACAGAAATAAAAAGAACCTGTAGAACTTGTATGCGTAATCAATCTTCCCTAGTTAAACAACTAAGAAAAACTAATCCATATCCTGATGAGAATTATTGTTGTCCTATATGTGAAAGAGACATCAAAGAGATAGGAAAATATGGTCAACCTAGATTACAGAATTGGGTGTTAGACCATTGCCATGATTCACTTTCTTTCAGAGGTTGGTTGTGCCATCATTGTAATGTTGGTTTAGGTGGATTCTCAGATAACTTGACAAGACTTAAAAAAGCTGTTATATATCTCACTAAACATAAGGAGACATTAAATGACTAACTTAACACAAGAAGAAAAATTAAAATCTCAAAGAGAAAGATTAACACGTTGGGCGAATGAGATGATTGAATTAGGGTGTCCATATAGGTCTATAGTTAGAGAAGGACTTCCTTTTACTAAAGAAATGCTACCTGAAATAGAAGAAGATATAATAGATTATCAGGAAGAAGCAAAGAGAGTTGATAAAAATAATTATCATAAAGATTATTACTCCAATACTAATTGGAAAAAGATAAACAGATTAAAAAAACTAAAAGAATTAATATCTTTTGATTTATATATTAAGCCACATGGACATCTTAATTTTGGTTTAGTTGAAATAAATAGAAAATATATAGTAAGCCTTGTTGACAATAATTGGAGAACTGTGTATAAGAATAAGTGGTATAAACATAAAAAAGAGTTATCAGACTTTGTTAATAATTATATATTAAAGGACTTTCCTAATGAAATTAACACTTGATGTAGAGAATACAGTTACACACAGAGATGGCAAGTTACATCTTGACCCATTTGAATCTAACAATAGATTGGTTATGGTTGGTTGTTTAACTGATAGTGGCAAGGAATACTTATTCAGAGATAACTTTGATGGAGTACAAGAGTTACTAGACCAAGCGACTATACTTATAGGACATAACATAGTGCATGATTTACTGTGGCTATGGGAATGTGGATTAAAGTATGATGGTGCAGTGTTTGATACTATGCTAGTAGAGTATGTGTTACAAAGAGGTAACAAACAACCTTTATCACTTGAAGCATGTGCTAATAGATATGAGTTAGCTACAAAGAAACAAGACACTATGAAAGAATACTTTAGGAATAAAACACCTATAGATGAAATACCTAAGCAAGAGTTGTCTGACTACTTATCTGCTGACTTAAAAGCAACACAAGAATTATCAGATGTGTTATACAAGAAACTAAACACAGAAGAGTATGCAGGTTTAATGAATACAGTTGTATTAACTAATCGTGTATCTGTTACATTAGCAAAGATATATCAGAATGGATTCACTGTAGATGTTACAAAATTAAATGATGTTAGAGATGAGTTTGAGAAAGAGAAAGTTGAGACTGAGAAGAGACTAAACATACAAGTAAAAGAGTTGATGGGAGATACACGTATTAATCTCAATAGTCCTGAGCAAATGTCTTGGGTTATCTATAGTAGAAAGCCTAAAGATAAACTTGAATGGGCAAATACATTCTCTCCTTACATGGACAATACTGAATACAAAAAGAATGTTAAAGAGAAGTCTGACATAGTGTACAAGACTGATGCACAACAATGTGCAAGTTGTCTAGGCACAGGCTCTGTAAGAAAGGTTAGGAAGAATGGAACTCCTTATGCTAGACCCAACAAATGTGATTATTGTAATTCTGTTGGCTACATTTTTGTACCTACTAAGGTGGTAGCAGGACTAAAGTTTACTGCACCTACTGCTAAGTGGGTTAGTGCCAATGGATTTACAGTCAATAAAACTAACTTAGCTACACTACAAGGCATAGCTAGGAAGAATAATTTACAACAGGCAGTTAGTTTCTTAACTGACCTACAGAGACTATCAGCTTTAGATACATACCTGTCATCTTTTGTTGAGGGCATAACTACACACACTAAGCCTGATGGTAAGTTACATGTAAGATTACTACAACACAGGACTGCAACAGGTAGATTCAGTGGTGCTGACCCTAACATGCAGAATATGCCTAGAGGTGGTACATTCCCTGTTAAGAAAGTGTTTGTATCTCGTTGGGAAGGTGGACAGATACTTGAAGCTGACTTTGCACAATTAGAGTTCAGAGTATCAGCATACTTATCACAAGACAAAACTGCAATGAAGGAGATAGAAGATGGTTTTGACGTTCATAGTTATACTGCTAGTGTTATTAGCGATGCAGGTGAGAAGACATCTCGCCAAGAAGCAAAGGCTCATACCTTTGCACCACTCTATGGAGCAACAGGGTTTGGAAGGACACCTGCTCAGGCTACATATTATAAACACTTCACGGAAAAGTACGAAGGAATCGCATTATGGCACTCCAAATTGGCTAAAGAAGTTATAAGTACTAGAAAGATAACTACACCATCAGGTAGACAGTTCTCATTCCCTGACGTTAGAAGAAACTCTTATGGTAAGGTGTCTCACTTTACACAGATAAAGAACTATCCTGTTCAGTCTTTTGCTACTGCTGATATAGTTCCTCTTATACTAATAAACATAGAGAATGAATTAGTAAACTTGAAGTCTTGTATTGTAAACAGTGTGCATGATTCTATAGTCATAGATATACATCCTGAAGAGATACAAAAAGTGATTCATGTTATTAAAATAGTCAACAGTAAAATGATTAATTTAATTAATAATGAGTTTGCATTAGAGTTCAATGTTCCATTATTATTAGAAGCAAAAATAGGTAATAATTGGCTTGACACAAAAGACGTTATGTGATATAACTGAGAAACTTTGATAGAAAGGAAAAAGTATGGTTAATGAAGTTACGACAATAGATACCAATAACTACGCAGATATGGCAAAAGCTATGGGTATCGCAGGTGAAACAGGTTCTGCTGATACAAGTAAAGCAAACCCTTTACCTAGAATGAGATTGCATCATAATAATATTATGGGCATGAAGAAAGTTGGAGATGAAAGTATAGAAGCAGTAGTCGTTAAGGGTGGTTCATTTAAGCTAGAACGACCTGATATGCCTGTTGTTTATGCTCCAACTGTTGAGATAAGACCTTTTATACAAAGGTTCATGTATAAGAGGTTTGTTAAAAATATGTCTGCTAAAAAGGGTGAGCCTATGGGTACTTACCATAAGACACTTATGGCAGATAACCTTAACTCAGACCTTAAGGACAATCAAGGTAGCTTTAACTGTGGTAAACCTTCAGGGTATATCAAAGATTTTAAAGCACTACCTGTTGCGACACAGGAAGTTATCAAGCAGATTAAAAGAGTAAGAGTAATCTTTGGTCTTATTGATATGCCTAATGCTACTGACGAGAAAGGTAATAAAGTATCGTTAGATGACAACACTCCATTCATATGGGAGATTGATAATCGTGATGCATTTAAAACAATAGGAGAACCTTTTAATAAGTTTAATCAAACTAAAAGGCTTCCTGTTCAGCATTACATTCAGTTGACTAGTGAAGAGAGACAGTTACCTAGTGGTTCATCTTTTTACTTACCTAACTATTCTCTAGACTTACAGAAGACTGTTCAAGTAACAGACGAAGACCAAAATACTTTCATTAATTTCATGGCATGGATAGATAACTATAACAGTTATATATTTAATGAGTGGGAGATGAAAGCTAAAGCACCTGTTAGTCAAGAGGACAAAGACATTGTGAATGATTTCATTGATGTTGATGTTGAAGAAGAGGTAGCATAGTGAACCATCCTGCTGAAATGATGATTCATCAGTATCTTGAAAATGCCACAAGTGGTAAGTCTGCTATGAGCCAAGAGAATATTGAGCAAGTAGCTACAGACATTAAAGATGCATTGAATCGTCAGTTCAACACGAAGCGAGAAGATAAGTTTAGGTTACGTATGTCTAATATAGGTAGACCCTCATGCCAACTTTGGTTTGAGAAGAATAAACCTGAGACTGCGTTACCTAAACCTACTACCTTCGTAATGAACATGATGATTGGTGACATAGTTGAAGCAGTATTTAAGGCAGTACTAAGAGAAGCTAATGTTAAGTTTGAAGACACAGACAATGTAACACTTGAACTTGATGAGGATACTAAAATATCAGGCTCTTATGATTTAGTTATGAATGAAGCAGTAGATGATATTAAATCTGCATCTGATTGGTCATACAAGTATAAGTTTGATTCATATGAATCTCTACATTCAGGTGATAGCTTTGGCTATGTTGGACAACTAGCAGGTTATGCTAAGGCACTAGGTAAAAAAGCAGGTGGTTGGTGGGTACTTAATAAAGCCAATGGTCTGTTCAAGTATGTTCGTGCTCACATTGACATGGACAAGGAGCTTGATAAGATAAAGAAGAACATCAAGGCAACTGAATCAAAGGAACTAGTCAGATGTTTTGAACCTGAGCCTGAAACATTTAGAGGTAAAGAGACAGGTAATGTTGTTCTTAATAAAAACTGTACATTTTGCTCATATAGAAATGCCTGTTGGGAGAATCTAATAGAGCTTCCTGCACAAATGTCTAAAGCAAAAGAACCTAAGATGGTTCAGTATGTAAGTCTTAAGGGAGCATAGATGTCTCCTCATAAGATAAGACGAGATGCTATAAAGCATGGGTATAGGAGTGGGTTAGAACATACCATATCAATTTATCTAACAGAGTTAAAGTACAGATACAAGTACGAAGCTATGAAGATTGAGTGGGAAGATTTAACTTATCGCACCTATACCCCTGACTTTATATTAAAGAATGGTATAATAATAGAAACTAAGGGCAGGTTCTTATCAGCAGATAGAAAGAAACATATAGCTATTAAGAAACAACATCCTGATTTAGATATAAGATTTGTATTTACTAATAGTAGAAGTAAGTTACAGAAAGGTGCTAAGTCCTCTTATGGTCAATGGTGTGATAAATACGGATTTAGATACTACGATAGAATAATACCTGAAGATTGGCTAAAGGAAAAGGGTAAAGATAAACACCCTAAATTCATAAAGTTTAAGGGTATTAAATTAAGGAGACCCAAGTGAGTATACTAAGTAAAGTATTCAATGAAGATTTTATAATAGATGTAAGACCTGAGATTGATAAGCATGATAAGTGGACAGGTGGAGTAAACATATCTATAATGACATCTCCTGAGAATCCATTAGACGATGCTGATTATTATGGTGTACTAGATTTCTGTAGAACTATGTGTGCAAGTGTACCTCTTATGGAACGAGATGAAGACCTAAGACAAAGACTAATAAAAGAAGCAGAATACAATGAAGAAAAACCTCAACCTAAGCTGAAAGTTGTTGACAAAAAGGACAATGTTGTGGTACTGTCTTTTGAATCAGACAATGATAACAAAAAATGCTAAGACATATGGAGTACATGAAGATGATGGCAGAGAAAGAACAAGACATGGTTAATCACCCTAAACATTACAATGAATCAGGCATTGAATGTATAGATGCATTAGAAGCTATGTTAGGCGATGGTTTTGAGTCTTACTTGCAAGGAAACATTGTTAAGTATCTATGGAGATATAAGTATAAGAATGGTTCAGAAGACTTAAAGAAAGCACAGTGGTACTTAAATAAGTTAATAGGAGTTATTGATGAAAGTTAAGATTATGGTAACTCTTGCAGTTGACCCTGACGAGTACCCTGTTCCTTCAGATGGTGATGTAACAGAAGATTTTGAAGATTATATGCGTGAGTTATTTCACGATTTAGAGGGTGTAAAGATATCCCATATTAAAGTACTAACGGAGTAAAAGATGATAAACAACTACCTACCAACAGATTACCAAAACTTTATAGCACTCTCTCGCTATGCAAGATGGAAAGACGATGAACAACGCAGAGAGAATTGGGGAGAAACAGTAGACAGATACTTTAGTTACATGACTAAGCATCTTAAAGATAATCACAAGTATGATTTAACAAAAGCATTAAAAGAAAAGCTAAACACTCAGATAATGAATCTAGGTGTTATGCCTAGTATGAGAGCCTTGATGACATCAGGACCTGCATTAGATAGGTGTCATGTGGGTGGTTACAACTGTAGTTATATACCTGTAGATAGTCCACGTTCATTTGATGAATGTATGTACATACTTATGTGTGGCACAGGTGTTGGTTTTTCTGTTGAACGTGAGAATGTAGACAAGCTACCCATAGTCAATGAGCACTTTGAGGACAGCACTACTATCATAACTGTTGGTGACAGCAGACCCGGTTGGGCAAAAGCACTGAGAGAACTTATTGCTATGTTATATGTAGGACAAGTGCCTACATGGGATGTGTCACAGGTAAGACCAGCAGGTGCAAGGCTTAAGACATTTGGTGGTAGAGCATCAGGACCTGCACCATTAGTTGAATTATTTCAGTTCTGTATACAAAAGTTCAAGGGTGCTAAAGGCAGAAGACTATTTCCTATTGAGTGCCATGATATTATGTGCAAGATAGGTGAGGTTGTAGTTGTAGGTGGAGTACGTAGGTCTGCACTTATATCACTATCCAACTTAGGTGATGACCAAATGAGACATGCTAAGTCAGGTCAATGGTGGGAGAATGAAGGACAACGAGCACTAGCTAATAACTCTGTAGCATTTAAAGGTAAGCCTGAGATGGGTACATTCATGCGAGAGTGGACATCATTATATGAATCTAAGTCAGGTGAACGTGGTATCTTTAATAGACAAGCTGCCCAAGTCAAGGCATCTGAGAATGGTAGACGAGAAACTGACCATTACTTTGGTTGTAATCCATGTAGTGAGATTATTCTTAGACCATATCAGTTCTGTAATCTTACAGAGGTAGTGTGTAGAGTTACAGATGGCTTAGAATCCTTGAAAGAAAAGGTACGTATGGCTACAATCTTAGGTACATTCCAATCAACTCTTACTAATTTTAAATACTTACGTAAGATATGGAAGGACAATACAGAGGAAGAAAGACTATTAGGAGTTTCCCTAACAGGTATTCTTGACTGTCCTATATGGACACCTGAAATCTTAGAGATATTAAGAGATGTAGCAGTAGAAACTAATAAGAAGATGTCTAAAGACTTAGGTATTCCACAGTCAACTGCTATAACTTGTGTCAAACCTAGTGGTACAGTTAGTCAATTAGTTGACAGTGCTTCAGGTATTCATGCTAGACATAATGACTATTACATCAGAACTGTACGTGGTGATAACAAAGACCCACTCACACAGTTTATGAAAGATAGTGGCATACCAAGTGAGCCATGTGCCATGAAGCCTGACAGTACAACTGTGTTTAGCTTTCCTATGAAGTCACCTGATGGTGCTACAACTAGGACAGAGATGTCTGCTATAGAACAGTTAGAGTATTGGCTCATGTTCCAAAGACATTGGTGTGAGCACAAGCCTTCTGTTACTGTATCTGTTAAGGAAGATGAGTGGATGAAAGTGGGAGCATGGGTATATGATAACTTTGATGAAGTATCAGGTATATCATTCTTACCTTTTAGTGACCATACATATGCTCAAGCACCCTATCAAGATATAGAAAGAGAAGAGTACTTAGAGTTAAAACAAGTAATGCCTAAGTCTATTGATTGGTCTAAGTTAGCAGATTATGAAAAGGAAGATACTACTACAGGTGGTAGAGAACTTGCTTGTACTGCTGATTCATGTGAGTTCGTTGACATAGAAGCTAGTTAATGATAGAGGGTAATGAACTATTATGGTGGCAGTGGTGGTTGTTAATAGCCATTTCCATCAACACTACAATAAACTTAATAGTTTTCTTTCGTGGTAGGAAGCTACATATACGAGAGTTTTTACATTTGAAACCTAAACCTAAACGGAGTATAAAATGAGAGATATGATAATTGGAGCACTTAAAACTAAACTGCTAGGACAGATGAATAGTCATATAGCTAATATAGAAGTTATGATGACTAATCCTGTTGGTGTTGGAGACCATCCTACTATAATAGATACTATAGAAAAAGAGTTAGCAGCGTTAGATAGTGATAATGGTAAATTAAATGTTTTAGTAAAGTATTTAGAAAGGAATCAAAATGAAGCCATTGAAGAGCAGAAAAAGGAATCCAAATCTAAGTAAGTATGATGCACCCTTAAAGATACAGTTTACTAAGGGTATGACAGACTTCAAGAGAGGTAAGATTACTAATCCATATCATGCGAATAGTATGCAGTCACGTGAGTGGCTTAGAGGTTTTAACACCTCATTCTACCAAAAGTTAGAGAGAGTAAAAAGAGATGAAAATAGAAGAAGAAGCGAGGAAGTACATGCAAGATAAATTGTTTATTGAGGAGATAATAACTCCTGATTTATATGAAAAACTAGCAGGATGGACTGCTGTCTTTCCTGAAGACAAAGCACTAGAGTACTTAGCATTAGGTATGACAAGTGAAGCAGGTGAGGTAGCAGGGAAGGTAAAGAAACTTATACGTGATGGTGCAGATAAGGAAGACTTTGAAGTAAAGAAACTTGCTATAGCGTCAGAGATAGGTGATGTACTTTGGTACTGTGCTATGATGGCAAAGGAAGTGGGAGTTCCCTTGAATACAATTATGCAAGAGAACTTAAGGAAGTTACATGATAGGAAGGAACGTGGAAAACTTCATGGTTCAGGAGATGACCGTTAGGTACGTGCCATTAATCCACCTCTATTGAATGTTTTAATTTTATTATATACTTTATGTGGATTACCTCTTACTGATATTTCACCAATAGGCTCTCCTAATTCTATCTGTCCTACAACAGTTGGTCTTAGTTTTGGTTCTGTTTTCTGATTAGGATATTTTTTTAGATTAACACCTTTAGTAAAATCAGTTTCTATTGTGTAAAAATGTTTACCTTTATGTGTGACAGATACTAATGTTTCTACATTATCCATTCCTGATGGAGTATCTGTCCATTTCCAACCTGCTTTCTTTTTAAATAAATTAGTTTTTATTTGAGAGTTCCCTTTACCCAAAGTTCCAACATTATCTACGTTATCATTTGAAACATTAAATGAAGGTTTACCATCAGGATTAATTTTTATGTTAGCTGAAGATACATTTCTATCTGTTAATACATCTCCTGTTTTAGGATTTAAATAGTCACCACCTTTAGGTGCTTCACCTTTAGGAAACATTCTTTCAGGTTTTGGGAACACAGAAATCATTTGGTCTGCTTCAGTCATCTGTCTCACAGGAGATGGCTCACGTTTGCTAGTCATAGCCATTACCTCACTTCTAGTGTAAGTCTGTGGTGCTTTGTCATTAAACTCTTTACTTATATCGTCAACTTTACGTGTAGCATTTTCTTTAGATTTCATAGCCATAGTTTCTACACGAGAAAACTCATCTTTAATCTTATCCATTTTAGTAACAGCCTTAACTGCACTACCACCTGCGATAGGTGGAGTGACAAACTCACCTGCTGAAAAACCTGCTTTAGCATCTTCTTTTAATGTTGGGTCTACTTCTAAGCTGTCAACGAACTTATCAAACACACCTTTATAATACTGAGACCCTAAGTTTTCTTTTGAGAACTCTGAGAAACCATCAGTAAATGCATCCAACCTCTTACCATCTTCTGCTGTTGCAGCTTCCTTTAATCCACTGAGTATACCCACTAAATCTGTAGGTAATCCTAATGTAGCACCTACAGCACCTGAAACTGCTCCACCTACAGTTGTGGCTACACCTGTTAGTGCATCACCTACACTGTCATATCTAGTAGACTTCTCATCTAAGTCTTCAGATAGTTTTGCTAATTGATTGTCTATTGCCATTATAATTCACCTGCCTTTGAACCATATATTTTAGCTAATTGTAATCCAAAATTTAAAATATTCATAGGTTCTCCATTGTACATTATATACTTATCTCTATCAGCATCAATAGATTTGCCCTTATATCTCTTGGTGTAATACTCGTTTACTCTATCTTTATATAATTGAGTAGTCCTTGACCACTCCGTAACACTTAATCTAGAATAGTTTGCTCCGTTTTTCATGGCTTCTGCTTCTATTCTTTCACGTGCTATATCTCTAGCTTGACTTATTAGTTTTCTTGACCTTGTTTGTAACTCAACACGTTTTGCCTTTACCCCATCAAGGTCTTTATACTTTTTACTATCTATAAAGTTAGCCATGTTTTCATTTAAATTACCTTCTCCTCCTGCCTTACTGAGTATTTCAGTCATATATAAATCTAACATCTCATCAGAAGGTCTTTTGTATAACTCTCTATCTTCCATATTTAAGTTAGCTATTTCTTTTTGAAATTTATTTTTAGGTGCTCTTCTAGATGCACCAAACATTTGTTTTTCTGCTGGAAGTACAGCCTTTATATCACCTGTTACAAAAGGGGTTCTTAATGGTCTTTCATAAGGACCTTCACCTGTCCAATCAACTACAGGAAAATCAGGAAGTGCTCTTGTCGCTTTATTATACACAATATCAAGAAAGTTAGTATCCCCAGTTTTAGATTCAGGTACATACCTTGATTTTTCATCATACTGTGAATAAAAATCTTTTACTACAGATGCTGGTAAAGCAAAAGTATTACCTATGTTTCCCACAAATTGACCAGCTACTTTTTTCCATGCATCACCTGAACCACTTCCAAAGTCAGTCCAAAGTTTATCTAGTGCATACAATCCCATACCTGTTCTAAAAGTAGAACCTAACAAAGCCTGTGCTATGTCTGTTCCATATCTTCTGATAGAAAAAGTAGGCAGTGTGCCTTCCATTGGCTTATCATGTTCAAGTATAGTTCCTTTAGTTTTATCATATATAAACTGTCCTGCTTGAGTTCTGTATAAAATATCTGCTGCCAACATAAAGGGAGCAAAAGGACCATACAAAGGTCTACCATCTATAGTATTTCCTTGAGAGTCAGTCATCTCATACCATCTATTAGTGTTGCCCTGCTTTGCTCTCCAAGCATATGCTGCAGTAAAAAGAAGAGCACCTGTTAACTGTTTAGATGTTCTATTCTTCCAATCATATGCTTTAGCACCTTTAGCTGCCCTAGATTCTATACCTAGTCTTAGCTTATCTAAAGGCAACATACCTATCAAAGGAGTATGTTCATAAACAAATTTAAGTTGATTAGCTACATAACGTGGAAAAGGAAGTAAACTAGATATAACAAAAGGAACAGCTTTATGTAGTGATATAACTCCTTTACCTAATTGTCCAAAGAAATTATCGCCTTTAGGTGTTGCTTGATATGCAAATTCAAATGCATCTTGAGTTGATTTTTTTAGTATATCGTCAGGTATTAATTTAAAGTTACCTGACTCTAATATTGTCTCTAGTGTATGGAATTTTTGTTTATCTAAACTTAGACTTTTAACAGTGGCTGTGTAGTCAGGGGATTGCCTATAGTCATCTCCTAACTTTTGTTTTAGCCTACCTTTAATTATAGTTTCTTTATGAGCATCTGTTAATATTAATTTTTTAGTAGCCTTACTTTTATTTAAATCATTTATATTTCTTCTTAATGATGCAACAAATACAGCACGTTTAAATATGTTGTCAGAAAAAGTATTCATCATATTTAACTTTATACCTATTTTTTGTAGGCTACTACCTGCACCTGTTGCTACTTCAATATCAGCCATATCTCTAAATAGTCTAGCTGATGCATCAGGAAAGTCTTTTTTAAATATTTGTCTTACAACCTGTGCTTCATAGGGATTAAGTAACCCTTTAGCTACATCAAATGTACCACTAAAAGGATTTCTTAAATTTAATACATTATCAAAACTTCTAGTAAAAGCATCAACAATAACACGAAAACCTGCGTTCTCTGTGTTACGCATAGCTGTAGCCGGTTGTGATGTCATAACACCTAATCTAAGTTGGTCAATGTTTCTTCCTATGCCACCAAAGGGATTTATATAATCTAATGTCTTTCCCATTATAGATGGATTTTTAGTTATTTCTTTTAGTTCTTTTCCAGTAACTGAAGTTAATCCTTCATCAACTAATTCATCAACATCTCTTAATAACGTCTGAACAGATTTACTTACTTCTTTAGATGCTTGTAAAACTCTACCTGAATTAGACACTTCAGACATATACATTAATGAAAACTGTTCTGCACTTAGATTGTGCTCATCTAATATTTTAGTTATGTCAGTAGAAACTATGTCTTCATTCCTTAATGCTCTAGCAATAGCACTAGTTATTCTTTCACCCTCTACTGGTTTAATTTTATTACGTATTTGAATTGCTGCAGCTGATATATTTTTAAACAACTCAACAGGAATACTAGTAGTTAATGTATCACTTTCTGATAAAGATTTTCTAATAACATTACCAGAGGTTACGTCTGTTGTATCTAAAGGGTCTAACTTACCTTTTTTACCTTTAACTTTTTTAGATTTTGCTTCAGGCTTTAATGATTTTAATGCCTGTTCAACATTATCCAAGTCTTCCTTAGATGCATTTTTAAGTACTTCATCTGTTTTTACTTTAGCTTCTGCAGCCTTAGTAACATCAACATTCTGTATTCTCTCTAATCTTTGAGCAGCTTTAATTGCAGAAGGTGTTAATAAACCACTAGTGACACCACCTATGCCACCACCTATAACTGCACTACCTAGTCCTGTAGTTAAAGTTCTACGACCTGTAAATCTTTCCTGAAGACCTGTTTCAACTCTAGTGCCTTCTTGAGCTGCACCTTGTATTGTTCCAATAGCACCTTCAACTGCACCTGCCTTCAAGCCACCTTTTAATGATTGTGAAAGTATAGTACGTAATCCAAACTTAATGCCTTGTTGTCCTGCAACAGATGCAAGTTTACCTGCACCACCTGTTAGTATACCTGCTATAGTAGATGGAGCAGACACTATACCACCAAAGTAGTCACCTACTTTACGCATAGACATCTTTTCATCTGCCATATTATCATATACATCCATGACTCTGCCAAAGTTTGCACGTTGGTCTTGTGTGCCATTTGTAGCATACTCAAAATCACGTATAGCTGTTACTTCATTAACATCTTGATAACGAAAGTGTTCCATGAAAGCATCATAGACATCTTCACTTGATTGCATATCTTCAGGAGATGAACTAGCACGTTCAGTTAAAAACTTACGTGCATCAGCAATGAAGTCCTCATCTTGCGAGAGAACTTCTTTATTCATATCTTCTTTTGTGTAGTAATTATAATCTTTTAACACTATCTATCTTTCTATTTTATGGATATGTAGCTTTAGCATAATCTATGGCATCTTGTCTAAGCATACCACCTTCTACTACTAGTTTTTTTATTAAGTCTCTTCTAAACTTTGCCTTACCTGCATCTCCTAATGTATTAAAGTTATTACTTTTATACTGTTTTTCAAAATTCTTTTTTATCTCATCTATCTTTACATCATTTTTAGGAACTATTTTTATTTCAGGTTTTTTATCACCATCACCTTTAGGTTTTTTTTTAGGTATTACATTTTCAGGGTCTACATCTCCAATTTTTTTACCATCATCTACTTTTAAAGTTCCCTGTTTAGCTAACTCTTGGTCTTCTTTTATTCTTTTTAATATTTCTTCATAGGCTTCTTCCTTATTGTAATTCCCACTCCTAACTAAAGACCTCCAAAGACTAATATACTTTGCTGACAATTCTTCAGAAAAATTCTTATCTGAAACTCTTTGTACATTAAACTTAGGCTCTCCACCAATAAAAGATAAATCTCCTCCTAATTTACCAACTATATATCTTTGTAAATCGTTTTTAACTTTAGAAGCTGTTAATGTACCACTTTCAGACCTTAACAATTCTTGAG